>Ga0065711_1043479_pt1 | contig 14701 bp, 16 predicted proteins | sample Hoacrofraction12_FD_59098 | JGI IMG/M metagenome (GOLD analysis project Ga0065711, IMG submission 59098) | Hoatzin crop microbial communities from Cojedes, Venezuela - Epithelial fraction 12 v2 (version 2) | ecosystem: Host-associated > Birds > Digestive system > Esophagus > Crop | place... | reverse complement strand
GTAGGGAGGAAAGCATGGGAGGACTTTGAGCATGTCCTCAGGTCACAGCAGATCACCTTGCCTTTCCTTTGTGTGACCCAGGCATGGAGAGGCCTGGGAAAGCCGAGCCGGCTGCTGCCCAGTCCCTCCGCAGAGCCGGGACAGCAGAAGTGAAGGTCAGCTCTGCGCTTACCGGGCTTCCCCCAGGCTGCGGGCCATGCTCCTCAGCACCAGGAGCCCTGCTGCACACCCGCCTCCGAGCACGCTGGCCAGCACAGTGACGGTCAAGATTTTCGCTGATCTGGTGTCTGAGGGATGAAGGCGGAACATCCATTGGTGCTGCAAACGTGGACGGGGCAGCAGGGGCTGGTGCCATTCAAAGCCTTCAGAGTCCTTCTGGTCCTCACCTCTGGGTGATGCGAAGCCCGGGGTCTGCCCAGAGGACACAGCATTCTCCTTCCTCCACCTCCAGCAGGAGCGTGCACGTTTCGCAGAGAGATTAAAACATTTAGCGGTGCACCGGTTATCTGCTTCCCGTTCCTGCGTAGCTGGCGGCCGGCCCGCGGCGCCGTGGTGTGTCATTAGTCCCCCAGCAAGCGGACTGCTGGGCCGAGGGTGGCTGGGCTGGCCCAGGGGCAATGCAAAGGGTGTTTGGGGTGCAGACCTGCCACGTAGGGGGATTTTAACCCTGTGCTTATTACCTAAGCTCTATCTCCCCTTGACTTGGCGTAACGGTCTGATTTCTAAGGTATAGACGTCCATGGGGTGTTCCTGATTCCACCTGGGTAATCTAGCTTCAGTTTTAGGGAAGCTGTATTATTTTTTGCATGCTTACATTTGAAGATTTATTCACAAGTGATAATGACTAGATGTTTGCAATAGGCTTTAAGTCTGAGCTACTTCAGGGCAACACACACACAAACATCAAACCAGGGTGATGTAATTTTAAAGCCATCTCCTATGTAAAAGTCACATGCCTGAGCATACATACACACACGCTCCGTCCCATCACCCTACATTCATGTAAAAAATCAATCTAGGTACATCATCTGCACATGTTTGCAGATAATACAAAGTTGTGTTTGAAAAAAAGAAAGAAAGAAAAGCCTCAAGTGGCAGAGCAGTTAAGGAACTCCTAGGTGTTTTTAATAACATTGATCAGACCAAATGAAAGAAGCCGGAGCGGTGGGAGACAGGAGCAGCCAGCAGATGCTGACATTCTATCACAGCAGACACATATTGACTAGCAGTCTGAACAAGTCACTCACTCATCAGCGGCCAGCCTGATTGAGTTGCCTGCAGCCAGTAAATGAGCCTTCCATCCACTGTGGGTCGAAATGAACTGCAATCTTTTCAGACCTCGTTGTTGGCCAAATGAGAGATTTAAAACCCCGGAGGACTCCAAATGAATTTACCAAGGAGCCACGGTGACTAACAAAGCTACAATACATCAGAGCACGGGGCACTGGGTATTACACCTACCGCTCGGTGATCAGCGCTGGGTATTACACGCGCTGCTCGGTGATCAGCCTGCACTGAGCAATGCAGAGGTAACCAGATTAACCAATGCGAGGTGTGTAAACCTTTTATGGTTTCTTTAAGGATTTAAAGATTTTGATGAGAAAACACTACAAGTTTCCCAGGGGAAATTTGCTGTTATTGATTTAATGTTTGCTTGCATGCTACCTGTCAATTTTCCAAGAGCTTCAGCAACAAAATTCTTATTTGATATCTGACAGATCCCTTGCTAGTTTGCATGAGCAGAGCACTGGTGTGCAGATAGCAAACGAAAAGAGAGGTAAGGGTGCCTCCTACATACACCCTGTTAACCAAGACCGAATCTCAGGCTAAAACTAATTCTAGGACCAACTACAAGCTTCAAGCTCTTCAGAGGATGGCTAGGGACAAATCAGACCAGCTGGATTTGTCAGTCCAGTGAGGAAATTCCACTCTTGTGTAGGGTCATCCTACGTTCATGAAAACACACGTGCATGCTAACAGACTGTATGTGGTCATGATCAAAGTGGGATTTCCTTCACTCTTCCTCCTGACTTAGACCCAGATTAGAAAGTTCAGGTTTCTCAGGCCCATTCTGACATCCTAGAAACATGTTTGGTGTACTGAAACCAGAAATGCGAGGGGAACACAACACCGTTGGGCTCAACCAAAGTCGTCACAGAACCTCCAAAGAGTCAACAGTTGAGCTTGACCCAAAGCCAGTACAAAGACACAGTGGGCATGAACCAGGAAATAAGTCCTCCCTCGCAGGTTCCCTGCAGGTGTGAGCGGGGATTTCTCGGGGTTTCCCCGGTTGGAAGGGCCCAGCGTGCCGGGGAGGAAGGCAGAGCACTCCTTCTCCAGCACCTGCCTTCTGGAGCTCAGTGCTGCTCCCCCAGGCAGCGATTAGTCCATTGCTAACATTTTCATGATAATAAATTGTCCGATAGCTGGGGAGACAAAGGCAGTGCTCCTTCTCTCTCACAGCTCATTCCTTCCCCCGTTCAGGTGCTGACCTGCGGTCTCCCTCACTCGAGGAAAGCGCGGTGTGTAACGACTCAGGCCAAACTCCGCTCCCCGCTCTCCCTAGCTGCTCTCTCCTGGTCAGCGCACCCCCAGCACCGCACAGCTCTGTTGTTGGGTTACTTCATTCCCGATGAACGTAGTAAAGTGGTTTGTCATCTTCATTTTTTTTTGCTGTAGTGTCCTGGAGGAATATGCTCCGAAATGCCTTCAGCAAGAGCCTCTAATCTGGAAGAGTCATTTCTCCCTCTGCCTCTCACAGTACAGGAGCAATGCAGTGGTTGCTGGCTGGAAAATTAGCCCAGGGAACTCTCTCCTCTGTCTGTCTCTCACCTCATTAGACTAGTGAGAAAATGTAATTGCAAGTCTCTGAGGCTTTCTCCTCGCAGGCTGGTGGGGGATTGTGCTTCACAAGGGCTAGCGGAGAGCAGACCCTGCACCCTGGCTGTCGGCACCATGCTTGAGCCGAGCCTTCCCACCACGCAACACACCGTCCCCTGCAGCACCCGCACACTTCTTGCCACGGGCAAAGTGCAGGTGGGTGCCCCGTACCCCGCTGCGGCTGCCACCCCCTCCCCAGAGCAGCCGTCCCCGTGCCGCGTTTTGTCTGTAGGCAGAGACCCGCACCCCGGCGTGGGAGCTGGAGCCGGAGCTGCCTGCCGGGATGGGCGCACCGGCAGCTGGGCCGTCCCTCCCCGGACGCGAGAGGAAGACCTTCTCCATCAGCAGTGATGGGGCAACAGGCAGCGGGTGGAGAAGCAGCAGAAGGAGCCGTCTCCGAGCGGGCTGGCTGCCCTCTGTGCCAGGGCTGCCTTGGCCACGAGCCCTGGCCGTGCTGCGGGCAGTGCCCTGCACAGGCCACCAGCGGACAGGGACAGCCGCGCGCCCGCGGGCGATGCACAGGGGCAGCGCGGGGACGGCCACGCTCCGCAGTCCTGCAGCCAGCCCCGTGCCCCTCTGGGAAGCTGCGAGCTGCCCGGGCGCAGGGCTCCGCTCCGGCAGAAAGCGGAAGACCGCGCATTGCGGGTGTTGGCCATGGCCTGCTCCTTGCCCTCGGACACTCCTGGTGCTGCGACGCTCCTCCCAGCGCGGAGACTGCCGGGCTCGCAGGGCTTCCTCAGCACTGCTGCGTTCCTCAGATCCCAGTCTGCAGCACCAGTCCTGACCTCCTCCGACTGTTATGGCTGCATCTTCTTTTTCTGGGCTATTCCACGCTAGATTAATTGACCTGCGTGCCTTACCAACCCCGCGATTGCTGACTGCAAGCACCGACCGCTTGGAAAGGAGAGGAAGTAAAGCCGCAAGTCCGAAGGAAAAGGAAAGTCTCTGCACCTGAAATCCCAAACAAAAAGGGATGTTATTGACACCAGACTCCTGACACGCACACGTGTGTGTGTGTGCGTTTGGCGAGGTTAACAAAGATTAATACACAGAGGCTGTTTTTGGTGCAGAGTGGGAAATGCTGAGGCTGAGCCTACCAGCCACTCCAGCAAGAACATGTCTGCCTTGTCTTGTAAGGCAGGAAGCAACGCCTCGGCTGAAATCACTTAAACAAAAAGATTGCAGTGAGGGGCATAATGCAAGAAAGTAATAAGGTTTAAAACAGGTCAGAGCCCTTTCCCTGCTCCACTGCTCCTGAGTGAGATGCATTATTTAATGGTCTTTGGTCACCGCTGATATACTGTTGATGAAATAGATGATTTTGTTCAAAAGAGCATTAGGGAAGAAATATACAATACTGCATTACATTCCGGCACAGTTCTCTCTCTGGTAAAAGCCGATAGATTGAAGGTTTTTCCTCTTGACAGGAAAGCAAAGCAGTTGAAATGAAAAGTCTTATGAAATGGCAAATACAAATGGTAATAATGCCACCATATTCAAAATTAAATTGTTGTAATTTTAGTTTCTGAGCATGGCAAAGTAATACAATATTCAGCATGGGCTTGGGGAGCAAAACCCTTTGGCAATAACGACACTGCCTGATGAGCTAACCAAACAATCTTTTATAAAAATGTAGAGTCTGATGGGTCTCTCCATCAACCATAAGAGCTGTTGCGTTGTGGCTGCCCCAGACATGGCGTGTATGGGCTGCAGTACAGCACTTAGCCTAGCGATGTCTGTCCTGAAAGAAAAAAATGCTTGAACTGTCCAGCTATGCTGGAGTAGAGACCGGACCACTGACAGGCCGCAGCCAGACCTCGGCGGTGTCCAGACAGAATCGCTGTCTCTCCCTTTTTGCTTTGCCTGTTGATTTCCAGGCATGGCTGCGAGGGTCCGGCGCGCGACGTCGCTCTGCAGAGCATCGGCTGCGGCGAGCAGCACTGCTGAGGAGCACCGGGGCGCAAGCGGGGCTGAGCTGGGCTGGTCCCGCCGCAGTAAGCTTGCTGCACAAGGAGCCTCCCAGTCCCTGCAGCAAACGGACAAGCGTCCGCCTTTCCCACTCTTCTTGCCTCTCCAAGCCACTGCAAATAGCTCTCAGTATTGAATCTTTGTACGGCATCTGCACCATGTTTGAATAGCCTGCTGACCTTTCCAAGTAATGCCTCTTTTATAACCTTCATCTTCTGCTGGGGTTAACGCCATCCCTGTACTTACAGACCAAGAATTCAATGTGTAATGATAACATGGAGCCCAGCTTTCCAGCCGTGCAATTATTCTCGCTGCGTCCCTGTTTGCGCTGTGACTTTCATTCCGGTTAAATGCTGCTATTTTCTTTTGCCAGGCCCTGGGAGAGACTTGAGTTTGCCCTCGATGGTTCAAGTCTCTTCTGCCAACAGAAAGATATTACAGCGCTTAAAAATAACGCGTCTGTCTGAGCGCAGGCTTTTAGCCGGTGCGGACCCGCACCCTCGTCGCGGGCGGCGCAGGCAGAGGGGTGCTGCAGGGCGAGCCCGGCCGCGGGCGGTGGGGACGAGCGGGGGGCAGCGGCGGGGGCTGCGGAGCACGTCGGCCCCCCTCTAACACCCGGCAGATTTTGGCCTGGCCACACTGGCCAGCGGCTCGAGCCAGGGTCTGCGGGGCGCGGGGTCCTGTCCCGTGGGGAGGGGGCGGCAGGGCTGCGGAGCCTGGAAACCCGCCGGCAGCAGCGGCCCATCCGCGGGGGGATTTCGGAATGACCCGATGGGCAGAGGGGGCACCCCGAAACAGGACGGACCCCGGCTCGCCCTCTCGGCTGCTGTATCCCCAGATGGTGCCCCAGTAAAGCCAGTGGCAACGTGGTCAGCAAGCATGGCCTTGGACCTTGCTGGTGCGGGGTCCGGGGACGAAGGCACCCTCGGACGGGTGCTCCCCGTGCCAGGCAGCCCGGCCCCGCAGGCAGCCATGCACGCCATCCATTACGCAGTAATGGGGGGAATGCAGCAAAAATGGCAGTGAGGGAAAGGAATACATCACTGGTAATTATCTCTAACCAGAAATCTCCTCCACTGCTCCAAGCCCCATCATTCCAGCCCTATTCTAATAAAGTGACACCTTTTTAATTATGGTAAGGACAAATCTGAAATTCCGGTAAGTAATTAGCATACATAATTTGCCATCTCTGACACAATGTGACTTTATCACAGGCTACCTCAGTGCAAGGAAGAAGTGCAAGGCTGCTGTATATCCTGTTTTAATTTTAGAGAAACCCAAACTGTCCATTTATTTTTATTACAATGTATTTTTCAAGTAGTTGAGTGGACAGCATGGAGAGTGCTCCGAGAGTGCAAATAAACAGCAGCAGCCTTGGAATGTTAAATTTAAGGGTTGTTTTCAAGAACAGGACACTTAATTTAACAATAAACTATGTTTTTATGTACCTCCATGATACCCACTGCTATCGAGAGCACAAGCTAGCTGGGCCCATTTTTAGGTGCACGGGACCCACTGAGCCATTTAGCCTGGTTTATTTTCAATGAAAAGGAAATGCCCATCAAACCGGAAAACACTTTCACGTTGCAATCAAATTATTTATTTGCCCTTCTAAAGGCTGCTGCCAGTTTTATTGTCTTTCTCAGTTCTCCCCTGCTATTTGCATGTGTGCTCCAAGGGTGGTGCTTGGTTGTGGTAATGGGCAGAATATTAAAACCTGTAAACCGTGGCTATGAGAGATTTTTCTTAAAGAATTGTGATCTTTAGCAGCAGTCGACATGCAATGTGGTAAGGTTCCTAGTTTCCCTGCAACTCCCAGGGCTAATATTCCTGTAGCTAATATATTTTTGAGAAATGTGTACTCTGGGCTAAATCATGAATATTTAAAATTTGAGCCCTGCTGTCCAGTTGTGATTAGTCAGGTGGCCTGCATGGTTTTGCTTCTCCTTGACAGTCGGCGAGCGCTCCCGACCTAAGCGCTTGTTTATGAGCACAGGTGTTTGATATCTGATGTACTAAGACATGCAAAGTAAACCCTGTCCTTCGGGCACCCTCCTGTAGGTGTTTGTACACGGCCCAGCACAAATGCCCACCTTCCTCGGGAAGCTGCAGCGGCTGAGACAACAGCAGCTCCTTGGGAAGACGGAAACAAAACCTGTCGGGCGGATTAAAAGCTGAGCTGCGTCAGACTCTGAAATCTCAGCTGCCTGGTGCTCCACCAGAGCGGGCCGGCCGGCATGCCCGTTGGCACAGCGGTAGCTCCGTGCTGCTGGGCCGGCACCCAGCAGGGCTGCCGGGAGGTGTGGGGCAGGAGCCCGCTCGGGCGGCGATGCTGGCGCGCGGCGTGCCAGCCATGGCCAGCGAGGCCCAGCCCGCGCTGTCTTCAGGCACGCCACGCAGCCAACGGCAAACAAATAAATCCGAGAGCCGTGTTGCACGGAGAGAGAGGAAAGGAGCTCTGCAAATAAGATAATGGCAAGCAAAAAGGGCTCTTCATTCAGCGGCGTGATGCGCCCTGCCGTCCACCAACACGCAGGCACGACCGCTGCCGATAATGCCGTGTTACTCCGCGACTGCAACTATCCATCAGGATCTAGCAAAAAGAGCCATTTTGGTCTGGCAACATCTGTTTGCATTAGTTTGAAAGCCAGGATAAAACATTCCTCATAAATAATTAAGTCATCAGGGCACACTCACAACGAGAGTGAATTGTCCTGCGATGTGGCCCTGGAGGACAGCTGCTCTGCGGGCAAGGGGGTCCCTGGCCGGGCAGCGGACCCCAGGCAGCAGCGGCTCTGGCGGGGGGGTCCCGGGGGTCCCAGGGAGGCAGAGCCCGGTGCTGGCCTGGGACTGTAGGAGGGCTGCGCTCGCACCGGGCTCCCCCCTGCCCTCACCAGGGCGGCAGGCACAGGGACTTAAACAGCCCTTTAGGACGGTTGGACATTTCTCATTAACAGTTCCTCATTCAGCTAACGAATACTTTGTAGGTACACAAAAAGCCCAAGATGCCAGGCTGGCAGTCCGTCGGGAGGGGGGTACAGCGCGAGCCTCGGCGGAGCAGAGGAGCAGGAGCTGGTCCTAAGTGTGATGGAGATTTCACCTGCGCTTTGTGTGGTCAGGGCTGGGTGAAACCCCGGTGTTTCTGTAGGTGGGGGGAGGTTCTGGGCATCCTGGTGCAAGTGAGAAAGCAGAATCTAAATTTGTATTTTGGGAAGGTAACTTCCAGTCGCTGCCTCGTTCAATGCCTTTGGCGCAGTCGTACCAGCCAGGTCAGTGTGCCGTGGCCAGCTGCGGTAAGGCAGCGTGGCACACCTCTGTGCTCACACACGTCGACGCTCGCCAAGAAGCCCATAGAGCTGGAGGGGCTGAAGACCTGTTGTAAAGCTTACCACTAGTTTGGGAAAGGGCAGGACACTTCCCTTTCTGAAGTTCTGAAATATATTTTGGAGCAAATGATCAGAATGGGAATGTCAACTATTTTAGATTCCAAATGACACCCATATGAAACATTTTCAGAATTTTCTCTCTGTCAGCAGGACAAACAGGACAGTGCATAGTGCAGTTTCCGCAGCGGGGTTAGCTGTCTGGCTCAGAGCGCTGGCAGACGCTGCGGGTGCTGATACCTGAACCGAGCGCTGTCCTCCATCTTCCCCGCGGACCCCGAGCATGCCTCGCCTCTCCTAATCCTCCTCCCGCAGCATGCTGGGCAGACGCGGTGCTGGTCCTCCCGCACCCAGCGCCGCCGGCAGCGCAGCCCCCCGAGCCCACCGCGGTGCTGCCGCGCGGGGCTCCGGCTCTGCCTTCGCGCGTCCGCGTTAGCGAGAGGAGACGCGTGAAGGAGGCGGGGGAGCGGGCTGGGTGGCAGCCCTCTCGCTGCTGGAGGAGGAGTGATTGCGGCGCAGATCGCTGGCAGGCAGGAGGATATAACCCTAATGTCTGCGCCTCGGGACATGCCATTAAAAAGGCATCTGCGCTGACACCGATCTGCTGTTTATCAATAACCTGACAAGCGTTTCCCCTGCAGCGTGGGAACACCTACACGATCCGGCGGATAACCGATGGGAGCAGCCCTCGCTGGGTGCCCGCCAGCGGCACACTGCCGGCGCCCGGCCCTCGCCGAGACCCGCGGCAGCGCGGCGAGCCGTGTGTCCCGGCCGGCCGCGTGCAGGGGAGCTGGCGAAACGGCGGCGAGGCAGCGAGCTGAGCCACGGGCAGGGTGGGAGGGTACAAAAAATGCCACTGTTTGATCCTGGACGTTTGCAGTCCAATGCTTCTTTTAGGGAATTTTTTGGCATTTTATGTCAAAGAGAACTTCCATGTGTAAAAACTGACCGGAATCCAAAGTAAAAGATGGTGAATTTATCAAACCCAAACACTTTCAGACTGACAAAAGCATGATTTTCTGTCCGGTTTTGTCCTATTTCTTTGTCCATCCCCAAAATCAATTTTTTCTTTGGCCTGAAGTGCTTTTTCCCAACTTTCTGGCTTTTTCTGCACTGGCAGGGCCGCACGCTTTCAGACGGGCAGTGCAGGAGGGGTCTCGCCTGGGGCAGAACTCGCCCCACGTCCCACACCAAGGCGACGGGCTGCCAGGGCAGATCACGCTCGCCATCCCACCTCCTCCCATCCTCGTTTCGTAATTCCCACAGTGCAAAAATCCTCAGAGAACAGTGGCCACTTCAAAGAGCCTGAAACCATCAGTTCCCAGTTACCGGCTGCAGCCTCCACCTCAGCACGGCACAGAAATGCAGACAATTTCTCCGACTCCCTTTGTGGGGTTGTTGCGTCCCCTCGTCCCCGCTGCCGGTGCCTCCGCCGCTCATCCTCTGCGTCCCGCCAGGGCTGGGGGCTGGCGTGGCGCTGACTTCTGTCCAGTGCACAAATGAATCAGCACTGCCTTAGAACTTCAGATTACACATAGCTTTCGTTAATTAAATGTAAAATCATTGGGATAAAATTATCCTTTCATTAGAAATTAACTCACTGCTTAAGACTTCAATAATTACTTTTTTCTTCCCAAACCACATGCAAAATGGTCAGTTAAACAGTATGTAAAAAAAAAATAGTTTAATGACCGCATAGCAATCAAGATTACTATTATTTAAGCACAAGCTATTAACATGTGCAATGAGGTATTAGCTAATAAATTATCTTTATAAAATTAAATTGTAATTTTATCACAAATTTTACAGAGGTTATGGTTTTTAATGGCTGTATTTAGTTGTGGCACTGAGCATGCCGCTTTCCTTCATTACTTCATTAACACTTTGCATTTATACTCTTTCTTATTATTACCTTAATTTAGGAACAGGCTTAATTGATTTATTTCGTGTCTCTGTGGGGAGCCACATGATCTCTGCCATTGCCCGAGGGCCAGGTGTCCGCCGCCGGCCCGAGCCTGGGGACAGCTCGTGCCCTGGCATTGCTTTCGTACCCAGAGGAGTGCGGGACGCCGCAGGGAGTTCATCCCTGGCCTCGGCCCTCCAGAGCCGCAGCCTGGGTGCGTGGCACGGCGAGCCCACGGGTGGAGGACGAGCCCCTTTCTCACGTCCCTGTGCTGCAGGAGCCCCTGGTGCCGCTCGCCCGGGCGCTGCAGCCCCGAGCCGGGAGCCCGGAGCCCCGCGCCTCGCGCGTCCCCCTGCAGAGCTCATGCGCAGGTTCATGGAGGAAGACGTCACGAGGGAAAGTTTCGTGCCTTCTGCCGGCGTTTGAAGGCTGGGTCACCCTTTGAAGCACACCTCTGCGTGCCGGTGCCACGTCTGGTTCTCCCGCAGCGGGCGCTTGCGCCGGCGTTGGGCGGGCTGGGAGGCGGGATGGGACTGCTGATGCTGGGCGCTCACACCGTCCCCGGCTCCCCGGCTCTGCTCCCCGGCCGGAGCCGTCCCGCCAGCCCCTCGGCCCCGGCGCAGCAGGGCTGGGAGCGGCGTGGGAGCGGTGGCAGCCGCGGCACACACCAGTTATAAACTTCCTCCGCCAGCTCCTGCAGACAGATATCCTTGAGACTCACCTCCATCTCCCGCTCAGGTCACAGGGAGATTTAGAGATGGGGAGCTGTAGTTAAGGTCCAGATCTGCTATCTGAACTTGAGTGATGGAGGACACATTCCCGGGACATGTTTATTGTCACCCGGCGGCCCGCAATCCCGCTCTGGCGGAGCCACCTCCATTCCCCGTATAATTCATGGTCTGACTCCGTGGTGGAGTGACTGATAAGGCCTTCACGCCGGGCTTGCCGGCCACATGTCTCAAGGAGACTCCAGAGGAGCTTCGGCACAATATAAATGTGGCTCCGTGTCAGCCTCAAACCCCTGGAAAATTCCCCGTCTTGAGAGTGCAGCATTTTAAGTAATAAAACCATAGAGAGATTACAACAAAATGTGACAGGAATTTATAGCCCTCTGCATGAACCTTTTACCTTAAGATGGAACAAAGTTGAGGGAAAAAAATTGCGTGGTTCACTTAGGTAACCTTTCCAACAAGCTCTCCTCAGCTCCTGGCCCCACATTCCTCTTTGCTGATTTAATAGCAGGGAAAAAAAGCCCTCCCGAAGCAGGGAGCTGGGGAAGCAGGCACTGCACCATGCTTTTGCCGCTTTAACCCTCGCCGCTTCCTCCCTGCCTGATGAGCCACGATTCCAGAGCAAGAGCGAGGCACTGCCAGGCTCCCACCAGACCCCCGGGCGGGCCGAGGGCTGGTTTCAACCCCCTGCTCCTCGCTGCGGCCGGGAGGCAGCCGGCAGGCTGGCTCGCAGGCAGGGGAGGGGGTTCTTTTTTCCTTTTATTTTATTTTCCCTTGAGAGACCCCAGAAATCCTATAGCATCTATAATTTCTAATGAAAATACGGGCTAAGGAAGGGCTCCTGTGCATACCCCTGCCCTAACGACACGGGCTGTGCCTCTAAGTGCTGTGTCCCTGTGTACCGGGAGGTGTGTGTTTTTATTGCCCGTGAAAGGGTCATGTAGCATAGCTAAGCAGATTCCTGACTCTCCCTGATACTGGATTTACTGCCACTTTCAGCAATAAAGAGTGGAATTAATCCTGAGTTTACTAATCCAAAGAGTAAACAATATCCAGTGGAGACACTCAGGCAAGATAAATGCAAGGGAGTTAAAAGCAAACGGAGTGAAATCATTCTGCTCCAAGCTAAGGAGTTATCTGAGGAGCATGAAGCCTCCACATACAGTATTATCAAATTATTAATAAACGTTTCCAAAGTCTGTAATATTGGGAAGCTTTTCTTTCCAATTCATCACAATAGGGGATTTTATATATGAAACATGCTCGGTGCCGGGCAGTAATTTCGTATCGCACCATCAGTCAGTTAAGGCAGTCGGAAGGACTGATCGTAGCTGCTGATACCAGTTTGAGACTTAGCAGACTAATCTGCTGTTATTTATGTAAAGCACTGAACTTTTAAAAATTCCCTGATACAGCCTATGGAAATAAATACATAAAATCTTAGACTGTTTCTCCTCAAATGTTCCAATATTTTAAAAATTATTTATACCTTATTTGCAAAAACCAGGGAAGACGCAGCGACCGTCGCCGTGCCTCCGCTCTGGGATCAGGCAGCCTATAAACAGCTCGGTGACGTCCCGGCTGCACGCGCTCTGCCCGCGCTGCCTGGTTCAGCCGTTTCCACTGTTCGGTCACCTCCTCTTCATTCACAGCTGTCCATCACAGAATTTTGATGAAGGCTGCCCAGCCCCCCCCACCGAGGTGCCCAGCGCGTCGCCGCTCTGCCCGTCCGGCTGCGGGTCCCTGCGCCGTCCCGCCACTTTGCAAAACCTGGGGCCAGATCTCAGAGGGCAAGTTCACAATGCCAAAGGGTGCGTTTCTCTGCTGCTTATCAAATGCCGAACGCCCGAGCCGGGCATGGCAGCAGACGGTACTTGCATTGCTGCCAAAGGGCAAACCCCCCCCAAGAATAAAGGGAGAAGAGGGCACACAATCCCCTAAGGTACAAGCCCCAAAAGTATAATAAAATAAGACAAAATAACCAGTCCCGCTGGTTCTGTCGAGAGGCAGACTATGCACTAACTGGGCGTGGAGGTGGAACCACGTCTCGGCCTGAGCAAAGAGCTGCAGCCCCTGAGGAGCGCGGTGAGCGCAGAACTGCTGCCCGTTTAAATCAAGAGAGAGCTTTTGTCTCCGGTGCAAAAACCCAACACCTTCAATGGCACTGTATTCCCATACAGTATTTTAGTACATATTTTAAATTATCTTGGGTCACTGTTGTGCTGGTCAAATAATTCAAGGCAGTGAATGCATTATTTACTGCCTATTTAGTGCACCAGACCCATAGCTTCACTTTGATTTTTGGTCCGGAAGGAACCGTGACATGGCCCTGGAGAATACTCCCACAGCGTTAATTAGCTTGGCTCAGCACAAACCTGCATCAATGTTTCTATCTGCGAATCGGAAATAATATTTGGTTGTTAATTTTATTGGTTAATTTGTTTTAAAATATTAATTTCTATTTTCATAGAGTTTTGTAGCTACCAGATACGGCAGAGTGAAGTCTGACCGGTTTCAGGGACTGTTTTAATGGCAGTGCCTGTGTGCCTCCTCCGTGTATAAATCACCCAGAGTAACAGGAGCAGGCTCCGAGCCGGGCTGGGGAGCACCCCGCGTGTGGGGACGGACACGCTGGCCCCGCGAGCTCCGCACCCCCAGACTGGGGAGCTTTGCAGCCTGACCTGCCTCTACAGCCCTGCTTTCATCACCAGCGTTGCAGCCAACTTCCAACTTCTTTTTGAACTTGAAATGTGGGAGAGAATGGAAAGGGTGGGGAAAAAAATCCTGATGAATGAAAACTTCTTCCTATAGAAGAATGTTTTAATTTGTCATACTCCTACCAGAATAAGTTGGTTCGGTAAAGAAAAGAGTACAAATTATCAGCCCTTCAAAGCTTTCCCATTTAACCACTTTACTGCAATACAACTGCCCATAACATTTGCTTTTAAAGCCCATGATGCTGAGTGTAGTTATTACATTGCATACATAAAAGATGTTTACAATTTTTTATATATATGTAAAATGTGGATCCCCTGGGCCACATTGATTTGTGCTGGCTTCACGGCTGGGTTGGTGCAGGAATTTCCCAAAGAGATGTGATTAGGCTGCAGGGAACTTTCATTCTTTTTTCCTTTTTTAATCTCCTGCTCACCGATTTCAGGGGCCTATCTTGTATTCCACTTACGTCAAAGCTTCCGGGCGGTGTCGGGGTGTTCGGAGCTTGGGAGCACGCGGCACATGCAGGCTCACACGCTTCATTTCAAAACGTGTTCAGGCTGGGGATGAAGCTGGGTTGATTTATTAGCTTTCGGCTGTTTCTACAGTTGAAAACAGAATTGGGACGAACGCATTAATTAACACCCGGCCTGCGGCCACGGAGGCGGGGGTGGGCGCCAGGGCTGGGGCGCAGGGGCAGGCGCGGGCGGCGGGGATGAAGGCACGGCCGGGAGGACGGAGCTGGGGGCTGGACACCGCAGCTTCGTCCCCTCTTAGCCGGGCTCTACACTTCTCCTCGGGACCGTCTCTCTTCTTTTGTGCTCAGAGGTTGCTCTGAGAGCTGCCGGGGCTGCTCGCTTTGCCTCGACTGGGGGCACAAGCAGTAGGTCCCGCTGGTGCCCGTGCCCAGTCTCCGCGGTGTGATGGCACGGGTCCGGCTGCAGCGCGCTGGGCGGCAGAGGCCTCCCGCCACGCACCCTCTGCACCGACCGGCCACTGCTCGGCGGCCCCGGGCGCGAGGCACCTGCGGGCAGCGTGCTGGGAAGGGCTGGGCCTGCAGAGTACCCTGAGAAGTTTCCGTTTCTGTAAAAAAGAGATGTAAGCAACTGAGAGGTTCCCAG
>Ga0065711_1010213_pt1 | contig 14701 bp, 8 predicted proteins | sample Hoacrofraction12_FD_59098 | JGI IMG/M metagenome (GOLD analysis project Ga0065711, IMG submission 59098) | Hoatzin crop microbial communities from Cojedes, Venezuela - Epithelial fraction 12 v2 (version 2) | ecosystem: Host-associated > Birds > Digestive system > Esophagus > Crop | place... | reverse complement strand
TGCAATGAGGATAGATGCATATGTATAGGTGTATTGGGAAATCTAATGTATATGTAATATTTGATTGTATAAATTGAAGAGACACGTTGCTGCTCGGCGCGCATGACTTTGGTGGGACTACCCCCCGTGCCGCCCGGCGCCGAATAAACATACCTACTTTACAATCTTACAGATTGTGGAGTCTGCTTTCTGCACATCAGGGATACCAAGAGAAGTCCCCAGAGGGAAAGACACAGAGGCAGCACGTCAATGAAACACCACTTCAGGCTTTGTCAAGGGGCTTGCTATCAGCTGCTGGTGGTCGACAGGTCTCTCTGGGCATCCCCACTAGTTATGTTCTCTCTTTCCTAATACACTCTCCCACAGGGAGCAGCACAGCAGGATGGCTGCCAGTGCCTGAGCCCCCGTCTGCCTCCCCTGAAGCCCTGCCTGCAGTGAGGTGTTGGGGCACCTGCCAAATTCACCACTCCCACCACCAGCATGAAAACAAACATAGAATAGAAATAGTTTTAAATTACCACTAATACACCATTAGTTACAAGCTTTTCAGGAGGGACTGGACTGAAAAAGAGAAAAAAAAAAATGTGATCAGAACTAATATGACCTAAATACATCCTTAAATGAACACCAAGGAATAACACTTTCCTTAAAGGTTGTTTTATCCAGCATAGTCTCAAATATGTCACTGATTTTTAATTTTGTGAGACATCTGAAATGCAGCTTCCATTTTTTTTTTAATGATAATGGTAAACAATAGTAGTAATAAGCACAGTGGCTGCAGTTCTTATTATCCTTCTCCCTCTTCCAGCAAATGAGGTAAATTAGTATCCAGGATAATACTTGGTAGAGAAAAAACACAGTGTTTTAGCCAATGTGCAACTAACTTGGTAAACACCAGCTGTTGCTGTGATGCTGAGCATTTGAAACTGTGTTATACTAAACGCTAGCATGTGTTTGACTGCTTGCTTTTGTGAAGTACAGTTCTTTGGTCTCATATGGGTTTTACTCACATGCTCTCCGAAGCAAACTCAACCTCCAGCATCTCTTGTGTCTGTAAAAGATTAATTCATTAGAAGCATTTAAATTCATTTTCTTTCTCACTAGCTATGGTTGTGAATGATTATTCTGGCTCCTGAAACAGCTCTTCTAATCAAATTTCCCTCCTGCTCTAGGGTATGTTCAGATTAGTGAAAGCAATTGAGTTCGAGTGATTCTGAAGCGTATTCTCCCTCCTGCGCTAACCATCAGTGCCCAGGTTGTCTGCACCTGTCTCTTTGGTGGTGAGGTAGAGTAAAATGGTCACATAGGCAATACCCAGTCCTAAGCCTGCAGTAACTATTGGCTTAAAATTGTCTAAAGCCTTGTTTTTTCTGGGTAACATTATTGGAAGACTGACCCTGTTGGATAGCGGAGGGCATTCTCAATTCTTTTGATCGAAAGGACTCCTATAACATGAGCAATACACTGACCAGTCACCAGAAAAGTTAGTATAGACTGCCTGCTGATATCACCATAAAACTGAATACCAATACATACTCTATAAGAAAAGTCAGTGAAACAGCATATCTATAAAAGTATCTAAATTGGACATTGAGATCCCACAGTGAAGTCATCTTGTATGCATTCAGGCACACTGAAGTAACAAGTTAGCTACAGTAATTCACCATCAATGGGTTTTACTACCTCAGTATGGATCTTTGTGTAATATTCAGGTATACACAAAAGAATTACAGGGTACGGTATCAACTTTTAAGTGAATACTCCAACATCTGTGCCAGAGTATGTCCAAACTCACAAGTGCTGGTCGCAGGAAAAGCAACTCTAAAAGAGAAACTTTGTGCAATAGTGATGGTCTTTTATCTCCAACAAAACCTATTTGAGCAACAGAGTCAAGAAGGAGGGAAAAAAAGGGAACTGCTAAGAGGTTTGAGGAGATAGTAAAAACCTTGAGGATTATGTCCAAGGTAGGGAGGTAAACCTCGTCCACTTTGCTGAACAAAGTTTGGAAGGTATTTTACAGGATGCATGAAGCACAAATCAATAGAAAATAAACCCTCAAACCTACAACTGCTTTACTGGAAGTTATTTAGGAGGTAATACCAAAAATGCAGTTCCTTCCTGTGCCGAAGGCAGTTTTATTCCTCACCTTTGGATTTAGCTGAAAAGTCAAGCGAACAGTTTCTCCAAGCTGGATTTTAGCAACATCAAAGAGGACGGTGAAAAGGAGGTCATCTTTAGCGATTGCATTTTCATCATAGACTTTCAGCTCAAGAATATTCTGTGAACAGAGAATTAGGAACATCTCTATTTTGAGACCTTATGGAGGCACAAGATGATGTGTTCAGCATGTTAAGGAAGACAGAGAAAGGATGGAGAGAAGCAAGAGAGCATGCACAACCTTTTCATCCGCACAGAGCTGAAGAAAGGTATTCTGAACCTAACATTGCTGGGTTTGTTGCTGATTTTCCCCTGCAGAATAATTTAAATGGAAAAGGCTAGTAGAATCATTGAATATGTAGCTCCCATATTGAAAAACATGTTTGATCTCTAATTTGTTTTGAGGTCACTTTTCCCGGAACTGTAGGAAACCGTCTAGTGGTAAGGACTTTATTGCTATTAGTGAAAAAAAATAAATCCTTGTATATAAGCAGTGATTAAAATAAGTCAAGGGAGCACCACGCAACTGCTGTATGGTTGCGTAACTATACCCTGTAGATTATTAAATGGATCACATAGAGATAATTACCATGGAATCTGCAGAAACTGATATGTTTTACTTAAATTGGTGACAAAATGTGCAGAAAGCAGCAGAACAAAGGCCTGTTTCCATCGGATTATATCCTACATCTCTCAGTCTCCTCTTCCTTCCTCCCACTGCACAAAGCTCTGCTTCCTCCTGTGTCACCTGCCTGTTTGGATGGGCAGGAGGGGTAACAGCCCCTGCTGTGCCTGGTGGGGAGCTGCACAAGGGCTGGCTCGGGGGTGCCTCCCAGAGTGCTGAGCAAATTAACATTAACAGCTGTTTTCTCAGTGGGGAAATAATTCAGGCCTCTCTCCATATATTTAGCAGCTCATTTTTGTATAAATTACAGGGGACTCTTCTCTGAGAGATTCTTCCTTATCCATCCAATTTAACTGAAACTTGCTAAGAGGTTCAATGCTTATTAAAGACACACAGATAGGCACATGGTCTCACACACAAACACGTGTAAAAAAGAGTGAGCATGTGAGCTTGGTTGCCTTAAAAGTTCATAATGAATCACAGGAAGGTCCACAACTAAATCTGCTAAGTGACTGAATATACAAATATACTGAAATGAAGATGATCCAGAATCCAAGTATTGAATTTTGACATCTATAATTTCTGTAAGAAATCAGCAAGTAAGAGCTGGCAAGCTGCAGTGAACTGGAGTTTGCAGTTTGCTGTCTGAAGACAGAAAGGCTGCTGCCCTTTAAGGCCACACACAAAAATGCATCGCACTTCAGACAGAAACACAGTTCTGTCTGGGGCTGACAGGGTCGGGATGGGTTCCTGCCCACCACACCCGCTGAAAGAAACATACTGACAAGGGGCAGAGCGAAGCAGCCACCACAACTTGGTTTACAGGCCAGCCACAAAGAGCCTGTAAAGGATGATGGAAGATGATGGAGGGGACATGCTTGAAAGCAATAGTTTGCAGTTTGTAGAAGGCAGGCTTACACTGAAGAGCAGATCAGTTTTCCTGGCTGTGATACTGCAACAGGCTGTCCTTATTTGGTTAAGATGGCTGCCATTTTCTTAGAGACCAACTGATTTGAAGTCCCTCAGTTACTCCCAGCTAGCCAGGAGGGACACGCATCGGATGCTGGCTGGCGAAGGGAGATGACTGGCTGCAACACTGGGATGCTGTGGGGGAAGCAGCCGGGGCTCTCTGGGCAGTTCACCGTTGCTATCTGCTCGTGGCAGAGGACATGAGGGCAGCGTTGCTGGGAGCCAGGAGCTCAGAGCTGGCCCTCAGTGGGGCTGTGTGCCACCAGCACCAGGTAGGCTTGCCCTCCAGGAGCCGGGGAACTGCTGCCCACAGCACCAGTCCGGGGAGCCCTTCCTCACCAACTGCTTTATCAGATGTTCAAAACAGATGCCTTTCAGTTAACACACCTGTTCCTGATGGGAACCAGCCCAACAGACCTAAACAAGATTTTCTCTGCCACAGTGACATGCTGAAAAGTTTGTCCCCTGCCTTTTGCCTCTCTGATAAACCTGCACGGCTCAGTGAAATTGTGCCTTACAGGTATTTTGAAAGAAGTTGGAATTTTTTTAGGTCTGCAGGGAAAGCACTGGATGTAGGCCACAGATGGGCAGACGTGTTAAAGCCAAACGCCGTACTAAACAGACCCAGTACCAGCCAACTCTGTGGAAGGAAGCCTGAGAACTTGCATCGTGGGCAACTTCTGCAGACAAAGGCAATGGATTTTTCACTGGAGACCCTGTGGCGTAGCAACACCTTTAGCTATTCTGAATGCTCTTTTGAAGGAGTTTATCAACACTCAAGAGAGCCGGGGACTGGCCTGCTGATTTGGTGGTTGGCAGAAGTGCTCTTGTCCTGCTCTGCCACCAGCACTAGGAAATGAAGGGTACAAGTTCTAAAGTAGAGTTTGATAGCTCCAGGTGTGAAACTTGGCTTGCTTGGTCTATCACTGATCTTTGTGAACTCCTAGACTGATGCTGTCTTTTGGAGGGAGCAGACAGTGGGACTTGCAAATATTCTTAAGCTCTAATATTTATCATCATGGTGAAAGCTCAGCTGGTCTTTGTTTGCAAACTTCAACTGTTGTTTTGTGATTCCTTTTATTGCAGGGCTTTCAAAAAGAATAGTAAAAAAGTACAGCACTGTGATGTTTCCACTACTTAGCTCATACATGTCTTTTATGTTGTTCAATTTACTGTGAAATTCTCACCTTTACTCTTGAAAAGCAGTGATTTTAAAAAAAAAGGAAGACAACAAAGTGAAAAGTGATAGAACATTATATGAATAATTGTGAAATATCTTGGCTATCTTTTGTATATCAGGAAATAAAATTTAATTTTGCAGCTGCATGCTACTCCACATCCCCTTACCCATATCATTGTAGTCCCTCACACATATTTATTTTAATGATACCCTACATATTGATCACACAATGAGATCTCTGCCCCAAAAGAAAAACAAATGCATGCTGCATCGTACCTTTACTTGGCTCTGGATCCTGAAGGAAAATGTTTCATTCCACACTGGATCTTTGCAGTTCTTGATGGTTTTGGTCCGGACAGTCTCAGGGGAAGCAGTGGGCAAGGACAGGCTTATGTAGCAATCAGTTTGACTAACTGTATTTGAAAAGATATATTGTAACTAACAAATTACTATAAATATCTTAGAGCATAGCCTAGTAGCACTGTATAGACAGCAAGCTGCAAAAAGCAAAGATAGTTCCTATTATTTTTCTTAGAAGTCGTTCTTCTATAGCACTCGCTACTACTTGTTCCCTCCTGCTGGTGGGAGCTCTTGTCATTAATGGAGATTCAAAGAAGCTACTGCAATAAAGACAACTGGTAAGAAAAAAAACTGTGCAGAGCTACTGTTACTTAACAAAACCTTTCATTGGTATGTCCTCTATTTGTTGCAAATCAACATATTTCTGTGATGGAGAAGAAAAAGATTTACATTTGGAGACAACCCTTTTAAAGGGTAAAATACTCATTTAACTGAGCATTTAGACAAGGCTTTAAGTTTGTCCTTTGCTCTTGAGAGGGAAACAGAAAAGCTAAAGAAGGTCTGGATATGAAGGATCTTCCCTCTCTGGTCTGCTGCTCCCAAATAGCTGTAGCCCAGACCGAGTAATGAGCCGACTGTCTCACCCAACATGCGATCACATCCCTTCACCATCAACAAATCTGCAAAAATAGAAATGCACCTTTTATACCTTACTAATTTAAATTCTGAGCCTTGATAGTGAAGAAACTTGTAATTTCTGAGAAAGATGCTAATCTAACACAAGCTTGCACAGTTAGCTGCAAGTATGGTATTAAATCTTCATAATACATGGGAGCTGCTTTGGGGTGGGCTCCCAGGAACCACCCCCAGCCCCAAGCTGGCTCAGTCAGCCTCCCGGCCAGGTGAGCACAGCTATGCCATGCACCGCCACAGGGTGTTGATGAGTTCTCTGTTGGGGATCGACAGAGTTTTCAGGTGAGAGGCAGGTTGGGTACTTGTATGTCTGTGCAACTAACTTTCCTTTTGTGTGCTAGCCTGGTGTATGTAGAATATTTGGCGGTTAGGATTCTCCCTGATACTACTGAGATGATAATGGGGTTTTTTTTATTAGGGAGCAGGGCTGGGCTTCTGCTCCTCAGTGCCTAAAAGAGTTGATGTCTCATGAACCTGGGATAATAAACTGAGACCCTGAAAACACAGTGAAGAGTGGTGGGACTTGCTCTCTCTACACTGTGATTCACCCATTCCAGCCCTCCCATTCAGAGCAAATCTGCTGTCCTTCAGTTCTGTACTTTGTTTGCACTTATTTTTAGACAATGGGCATTTCTTTTGTCTGCTGGGCAGCTACAGCTTTCTCTAATGTCTCCAGCTCTAAGAACTTGTTTTGTAACCACAGTAACAGGTCAGATTTGGGTCTAATAACAGGCAGTTTGGTACTGTGGGATACATGCTGAGAGTCAGCATGACCAAGTGGGTAACCTGCCGGAAAAGATCTCATGACATGTTGGCTCTGGTCCCAGCTCTGCTCCAGGCTGCTAAGTCACTCTGGGCAATTGCTTCCATTTACATTTATTTTGCTTCTCCGTCTGCATTTCCCCATCAGTAAAAAGGTGAGAATGATCCTTTCCTCTTTTGTAATCTGCTTTGACACCCCATGATTAAATGCATTAGACAAAAAATAACTACGGTTTTTGATATTTCCACAACCCACAAGAAGAGAATGCCTTATCATTAATTATATTATTCTTTCTCTACTAGCTTCTTGGTTCTCATTCCACACTTTCTTTAGACTTGTGGTGTAACCCATGTGGCAATGAATAGGTGTTACTTAAAGCAATTTTTGAAATCAGATTATGTGTAATTTATCTTTCAAGTCTTCTGATACTGCGTGAACATGAAACTTCTTTCAGTTTTTCAGCATTCATTTGATAGTTTCCCCTTTACTGTCCATAGCAGGGAAGAAATTACTTTAGCATCACAAATGCAGATGTCTGTAATTCTTGTAAGTAATACTAGGATACTTTTAGACTTATTACTGCATTTTTAAATTGCAGAATATTTGCAACGTACCTGTAGATAAAAATTTATTGGTAAAGGAGGGGATAAAATAATTTCTTTAGCTCTGTCCCACACAATATTTTCTAAAATTCTTCCATTGATTTTTAATACTTGAAAAAGATAATATTAACTTTGCATAGTTACTTCTTCAGATGGTTCCAAAGAAGCAGGTTTGAGTGACAGTATCTGTTTCTTCAGCAACTGTATCTGTCAGTTGTAGACTACTGATATATGCGTATTTTAGAGAATGTATTCATTTATGGTCTGGGATATCTGTGTTGTACATACTAGCTAATTACCCTGATTTAGAAGGCAGGCATTTGATATCTTCAGAGTATCAAAGCAGCTCTAAACTTGTGACTTACAATCCTGTATCTAGATAGACCTGTGTTGGGATCTCTGTGCAGTCCTTCATCCTCTCTGAACACAATAGACCTACAGCCAGCTTGAGAAGTTAGTCCAGTCTTTAGCAAGGCTCTTCACCCTTAACAGGAGTAAAAGAAAAGTCCCACAACTTGTTGATCCACATGTAACACCAGCTCAGTCAGCAACCAGCAAAGCCTCGGTCTCAACATAGCCCAAGACAAGAATGCAGATAGAGGCAAAGATGTTTGATTCTGAAACCAAGCAACTACAGCCAAGCTACTGCATGAAGAACAACAAATTATGCCCAGAACTAAAATGTAGTAGGACTTATCAGATAACTTATATATACAACACAGATTTAGATAAATTTTGGACCAGATCCCAAATACACGATGTTAAATGTAAGTGCAGGTTATGAGATCTCTTTGCATACCCGTCCAGCCCTGGACAGGAACAAGTGAATGCTCAGTGTCTTCCCTGTTGTAGTTCTAGAGAGTGGTCTCTTCCTTCTCCCACCATAAAAGACTAACTGTTACCAGCTATTAAAATTAAACATGTCCAGATTGAAGAGGATTGACTTTGACAGCCTAGCATATGAGAAAGAGCTGAAATAATTGAGTTTGCTATTTCAACAACAACAACAAAGATTGTCAGATAACATGGTAATAGTCAGTTCTGTAATGTCCAAATGATTGATACAAAGAGGACAATGATCTGTGGCTCTGCGTGGCCAGAGGGAAATAAACAAAGATAAATGTTAGGAAAACTGCTCCAGCTCTAAGAGAGTTAGCTCTAGTGAGAGAGATTTTACAAATTTCCTAGGTAACTCATTTCAGAGGGCATTGGTACCCAGATATGATTCAAAGAGTGACAGACAAGGTAAATTTAGTACTGCTTCAGGAGAAGACGACCAGCCCAGGTGAGACCACAAGGTGTCATGTGGAATTGCTGCCACGTGATGCCCCTGTTTATGCAGGAAGGCAATAAACAGGATAATCATGTCATGGCAATTACATTGCACGGAAACCAACTAACCGGTCTCCCTTCCAGCCTTGACTGCCAGGGAAGGAAGTGATAGGACATCTTATACTTTACACCAGCCCAAGAGATCAGTTCCCAGATATCTGGGCGTCGTCTCCAAAACAATTGCAGACCTCCTTCTTCGATACGTATGAAATAAGAGTCTTAAGTTCATTTGAAAAGTTGCCACTTTTCCTTTCCAAACACACACAGGGTCCAACTAAAAAGGCCTAAATCCATACCTAGACCCTCCCTGTACCACACCGATATAATCATCAAAAGAAAACAATACAAAAAACAACACAATATAAAGTAGAGATGCCCACAGAGAGCTGTGCTTCAACTTCTCCCATCCACCCCAACTCCTCCATGAAGTAACAGAGAATAAATTGTATTGCCTAAGTGGCATTTTGGGTACATGTAGCTGTTCTTGGAAGATTTGTACATGCTAACAAGGGCACAGATGTCATTAGATCACCCTTGTATATGCACTCTTTTGGTGAAGTGGAACTAGAAATAATGCCTTTCCATACATACACCTGTTTTTTGGCTTTTCATAAGTATTGCCACTATTTCACTGTTCCCGCTCTCACAGTGTCAGCCAGTGGGAACCACGTATTACTAGCCAAGAGGTTTTATTAAGAGGTCAGACTTCCTTAGTTCCACCTCAGAGAATTTTTCAGTGATATGTGGTGTAATCTCACATCTATCACTGGAAAATATTTTTTAGAAAGTTCTGTCATTTCCATTTAAAATAAACTAGCTGAAAATTAGGTCTTGGCCAGACACTGATACCCTTGATGCAGACACTGTGGGTAGTTACAACTTCTGGGCATCTGAAGAAACCATTATCAGAGGGAAACATCATGGAAACAAACTGGGAAAAAGGCTGAAAGCAGTACACAGAAGTGCCTCAGATTTCAAAGAAAACGGGAGTGGAAACAAAATCAATACCAGAAGCAGCCAAGCCAAGAAATCAACACTTACAGATTTTCTTTCTTCATAAAGTGTTCCCAAGATTGTTATTCACTCAGTAAGGGAATCTAAACAATAATATCTTTAACATTTAGCTAAAACTAATATATTTTTTGCCTTAAACATCATTACTTTGACTCAGAAATGCCTCTGACATTCTTTATAAAAGCATGTAGTTATAGTACTTTTTCTCATATTCTCTGCCAGGATTTTTCTGAAAAAGCAGGAGCAATACATCCTGGGAGATGTGATCTTGTGCAGGAACTGAGACTAAGCTGCAGCACCAACAGTGCATTGCAGCAGTAATTCCAATTTGAATTTTTCGATTGAGACTCAGAGTTTTGAAACCAAAGCTTTGCTATTCAGTAAATTAATTTTACAGCAGGAACAGTTCTCCTAGATATCTTTCTATTTCAAGTAAAATTTGGTACTGAATGGGAAGCTACCACAAAGCTGTAGCTCAGTATGGCAGCAAAGACAAGGCCAGCTGAATGACACGAGGTGTTATCCTTTCATTGTGTTTAACGTATACGAAAACCAGAAAATATTTGCAAATATGATGAGTGAGGTTAAAAATATCTCTAAGTCTCACTTAGAGGAAGCAGCTAGCACTGATAACCCACAGGAGTTTGCTGTAGATTCTGTACACATAAATAAAAAGAAATACCCGCAGATGTTCTTTGTTTTTTATGGTGAGGATGGAAGAGTTGTGCCTAAGGAAACAGCATGGAAATAATAAGGCACAACGTTATAACTAAGTAACAAAAGTAGGGTGCAGTAAGCCACCTCGTTCCCTCACAGGCTGGTTTGCAGCAGCCATTATGAAGGTAAAGACGTGAACACTGATGAATTAATTGGGTAAAAAAATTCCATAACGTACCGGGACAACTCACTGGAAGCAAGAGCATTTATACCACAATGAAAATAGGTCTTCTTGTGCCTGAGAATTCAGCCGAAAGTCTGTAAATGTTAGCCACCATTTTGTGAAGTAAATTTTGGTCCTACAGGGCATAACACTCAGGTGAAGATTACAGTTTGATTGTTTCGGTTGATTTGTTGAGAGAGTTCATTCAGCCTGGATTAAAAGCTTACATTGCAGCAATGGTTCATCCTGACATAAATACTGTGACTTGGATGCGCTGCCAACATGTGCTTTGCTATTGACAGCCAAGTCTTCACATTTTATACATCTTTTCTATGAAGATGTCACCATCAGTTTCTTTCGTATCAAAGTAAGCCACAGATAAACACATAGCCTCCAGACTGTGTTTTGTCACAAGACTACAACTAATCCTGTTTTCACAGTGGAACTAAGTAAGCTCATAATCCAGCTGGAGTCCTCCAGGACTTCCAACTGATCTAGCAGTCTACAGCAACTTTCCTGCAAGTAAGAATGAATGAGAGCATTAAGAGTAGACATATCTGACTTACAAGGAACATTTATACCCAAGACCCCTTTTGTCTAGTTTTCATTCATGAACTCTTTAAAAAAAGGTAGTGAAGATGGGTTCTGAAGAAATAGGTTAAGATTAATACCTTTGCCGGGCGGACATTCTAAAAGATTGCCAATTTAATAGCAGAATACAATGCAAGCACCAGCACCAAAATTTGTGAGTGAATCTTACTTTTAAACTTCACTGGCTATTACTGCAGCTCTACTTTCTTGGCTCTCACTGAGTATACGGTCATACAAAGTGCCTGGGATAGAAGCCATAGTCTCACATGGACACTCTACGTGTCTTCAGCAATGCAGACTATCACAGCCATGTTAAACCTAGCCTCTCTATTTCACATTGGCCTCCTCCATAGTAGCAAATCACATCTAGGTTCTTGGACCTTATCTACGAGGTAATCAATATCCTTGGTTCAGCAAAACAGTTGCCTGAAGCTCCTCTCTGGAGACCATTGCTGATAAAGGTCCTCAAACTCTGTGAATCTTGCCTGTGGGCAAGGCTTTCCCTGGCACTGCTCTGACTCTTCAGAATAAACCTTCACAGTGACTAAGACATACCACAGGCCTTAGTACATTGTGCTTTTAGTGTACAGCTCACCTCAGCAGCACTCATCTGGATGCATGTGAAAGAGCACTTAGAGAGCACAGAGCACAGATACGTAAACCAAAACAGGTTTCTGCTCAGAAGTTCAGTTAGTGGTTACTGATCATTGCCAAGCAAGCAAAGTATACTTTGGTCTTAAACTCAATACATTGTTGGGCAATGGTAAGCAGGATATAGACTAAAACATGGTCCTTGTGAAGGATGATCAAAAACACCAAGGTACGATAACTTTTAAGAAGATGTGGGAGACTGTAAGCATGGGAAAAGGCAATGCTGGTCTTAGTTTCATAAGTGGTTACACAGCTCAGCCCAAAAAAATTTGTAAATATAGAAAGCCTATTCAGAAATCAAAGCACATACTTAAGCATCGTTAGCTGTTGACAACTGCTGACATTGCTTCCATACATGTGAAAGGAATTGCATGCCAGTCTTGTGCTATCTGGATTATTTATTAGCACAGCACTTCATGAAATGTGTCTCAGCTCTTGCAGAAATGTCCATCCAAGTTGGCTGGAATTTTCCAAGTGCAAACTAGAAAGTCATGTTCTGAGCGGAGTCTGCCATTGCCTTATAACTCTGCAAGCCAAATGGCAGAGAAGGAGTGAAGGGTCGTGAATCATTGCATGGACCTGTGCCCTCTCAAAGCACCATGTGGTTCCACAATGCTGCCATTGTCATCTACTTGTTCCAGCCTCTTCTCTCCATCCAAGCTTCTCCCTTGTTCATTTACATTGCCTCCACCCTTTTCAAACCTGTTTTAAAACAGGTTGACATTTTAAAAAATTATAAAACATTTTGAAACCTGTTTCAACCACTTGTTAACTAGAAGCCTCCTCTAAACAAGAGGATAATGAAGTCTACTAGGAACAGGTAGTACCATCACAAAAGGCTTTAAAGATCATCCCTGTTCAATGAAGGACAACAGCTGCAATACCACCTGTGCAGGTACGGTATTAGAGAATGATGGCTGCTCTCATGTTTGCATTTGAGACAGAGATGAGTCTATCATTTATCTAAGATTGTTTACTCGTTTTACCAGTCCTTCAGCCAGTAATCAGTTCATTTTCCTAATGCACCTGTGGGGCTCCTAATGCCCTTGTTGCACTCCTGGATTTATAGATGCGAAACTAAGGTTTTGAGGAAATTCATCTTCTTCAAGGTTACACCAAAAGTCTGGAGGAAGTCACGGGGGAACATCACACACCATACCTTTTAACCACCAGAACAGCTTTTTGTTCTTGCACACAGAAGAATATGAAAGCCAGCATGGCTGACAGAAGATGTGTGTACCTACATACAAAACATTGATACCTAGCAGAAGAGATGCAATTTTTTCCATATCTGTAAGGAGGTGCCCTGACCAAGATCCCTAAACAAATAACTTATTTAGGAGGTCCTTGATTACACATAGCATTGTCCTTTTTAGTGGTAGCTTATGATACTATGAAGGCACAGCACAGTCTTTTTGTCTCCGCACTTCTTACCATGTATAAAACAAAATTGCATACAATACAATATACACTATGCTCTATACAATACGCTCCATTGCGGCATTTCTGCCAGTGATGCATTAAAGACTTGAGAAAAGGAAAAACCTCAAAATAATCTCTTAGACTATAGAGCACAAAATGGGTGATCTGAGGGAAACTAGGGTTTAGCATGTGTTTGGACAGTAGCAATGAACCGAGGAAGAGTGGGAGCAGAGATGGGTAACATAAGTGGATAAAACCAAAGAGAAGATTGAATGGAAAGGAGCAGAGGTTGTTAACAACTGCAACTGTCAAGTTGAGTCACACCACGTTCATTGGAACTATCCATTAATTTGTTATTCATATTATTAACTGTGGTTATGACTTTGTTATAAACATCAGTCAGGTCCAGGGCTCCATTTTGACAGATACCTTAGTAGTTATGCAATTAGCTCTTGATTTTGATATAACCAGCTTACAATTACATTAAGAAAAGCCCTGATATGACATCACAGGGAAGAGCTTCTGGTGATTAGCAGTTGCTTTTATAGCTGTTTGTTTCAGTTTCTTAACCAGTGAGGAAATCCTTGTTTACAGGCCTTGTTGCAACTTGGCAGCTATCCATGTAACTACTTCTCCGTCCTTCTGCAGATTCCTATTGCAAAGTGTTTGTCCTGGGCTGCTTTTAGGACTTCTCTCCATTGATGCAAATGCAGCCTGTCTGAGCAGCCAGCGGCATCAGGAACTTAGACGAGATGCCTTGCAAAGACAGAAATTATACAGCGTGGGTCTAGTTCTTGTTATAATCGGCACACAGGTGGTGAAATGCAGTAGTACTCGACCAGCAGACAAGTCTTTCCAGAAAGAAACTCTCCCATGGTTAAATGGTGGACACGCATCCCTGCATAAAGGTGGCTTCAAGGGGCCTTCGACGGCTTCTATGAAGAAACGGATGGGGGGACTTGAAGGTGAAAGCTATGGCCTCTTCCAGTGATCTTTGCTGGTGGACCAGCCCTTGGAAAACAAGAGTTTTGCAACAACCAGTCCCTTCCCACATGTGTGAAGCCTTCTGAAAGTCCATCTCCACTATGTCAGCTGACAGGGAAAGTCAGGGAAGATCACAGGAAGTCACTGGATGGCAGAACAAATCCAAGGCCTTTCAGCAGTGATTTTTGCCACTACAAGGATGAGGCACTGAGGTTGCAGCGAAGGTTTTTGTGACACGGAAACCAGAGGCTGGACAAAGACTGTTGTTGATGCATAGAGATTATGTAGGTTCAAGAATAGACTGGAGGTGTTGCTGCATTCATAGAAAAGTTGTATTTGGCCTGGGAAGTTACCAACTTTGAAGTGATCAAAGGCTGGGAGGGCACATTGCGCAGAGCGTGCTTTCACTCTACTCTCATAGAATCACAGAATCACAGAATAGTAGGGGTTGGAAGGGACCTCTGTGGGTCATCTAGTCCAACCCCCCTGCCGAAGCAGGGTCACCTACAGCAGGCCGCACAGGACCCCGTCCAGGCGG
>Ga0065711_1007525_pt1 | contig 14701 bp, 13 predicted proteins | sample Hoacrofraction12_FD_59098 | JGI IMG/M metagenome (GOLD analysis project Ga0065711, IMG submission 59098) | Hoatzin crop microbial communities from Cojedes, Venezuela - Epithelial fraction 12 v2 (version 2) | ecosystem: Host-associated > Birds > Digestive system > Esophagus > Crop | place... | reverse complement strand
AAAAGCAGTATAGTAAAAATGAAAGTTGGTTGTGTGTGAGAGCTTTTTTTGTGTGGCAGTTGTGGTTTTTTTTTTTTTTTTTCAAGCTATTTTGGGAGTTACTTTCGATGGAATCCTTCTAACCATTCCCTGCAGAGCAATTGTGATTGCCTGCCTCACTGGTTTTGGTCTTGCCTTTAACGCAGTAGCAACAAACTGGGAAATGTTGATGTCAGGAAAGTAGAGTATGGCCAAATGTACAGCTTAAAGGAATGGCTAGAATGAAGCTGGTCTTAAAATTATGGCAACTTTTGTTATTTGTTGCAGTTTAAGATCATATTCTGTTACTGTACTGAAGTCGTGATTAAAAGCCAGTATGATTCGAACTTCTTGTGTGCCATCTCGGTGAGTGAGGTTGCTGGCTTGCCTAACTTCACACGTAGTTTTCCTTCCCTTTGTTTCAGCGACTGTTGGCTGACCAATTCCACTACGTGCAGGAAAATTTTTCTCCTTAAACACTGGTAGTAACCTTAACAAGAAGAAAAAGTTCAGCTGTCCTTAAGCTTGAGAAGAGTTGAGGTTCTGCATCTTTTCTTGCATTTGCTGTAATACCAGTTCTTCAGAGCAAGGCTTCTTTTTATGAGTAATTATATAAACCACCCTGTTCTATTTGGCACTCTGCTGGGAGTATTGGACTTAAAAGCAGTATGCAGATCTTCTAAAATTTGCATCAATATAGGACCTCAATTACACTGATTAAAAGAAAAAAATCAATGTATTTAAATTTCAGAGAGGTGTCACTACCGGTCCATTCTTCCACAAAGGGTCGTCTGTGCAGGGAGTTGCAGGGGAACAAGGCACTCTGGGTTGTGCACCCAAGCGACGGGTCTCCTAGGAATATTGCTGCCTTCACATCTTCCAATTAGCAGAACTTAATTCTAAAGATAGGCATTTAGGCTGGGCTTAAAGTAACGGGAACTCCAAATTCAGTGACTCGTGGGAGGTTCTAAACCAGTCTGCTTTTCTCAGCCTTGCCTCTTCATGTGTGTATAATCAGGTCTTCCAATCCATAGTGCTTTTCCATTATCCAAAAAATGTAAATGGTTTTGGGTGAAACTTCTGTCAGAGCCTCTGCTCATCTGAAAAAACAACCACATTTTCAGAACACTTTCAAGGAAGATTTAGAGTATTAACTGAAGTTTTAAAACAAAACACTTGCCTTTATATAACTGTGCAATATTTTACTGCTGTTAGATTAGAAGCGCTGAGCCATGGTTTATAAGCAAGCTATTGGCTTGTTGGACACTCGGTCTGTTTGACACAGTTTTAACGGATGTCACTGAAACGCTGGTGCATTTTGTATTAAGGCAGGTGATCCTTTTAAATCAATATTTGCTTTCTTTTTCTAGGCATTTTCCAGGCAAATTAATTCAGAATTAAGAATTTGTTTTTTGAATTACTTAATAGCTTGAGGGAAAGCGGAAAAATAACGACTGTATGCACAGCCTTCATTCTTTCAATTTTATACAGCTATACACTTATTTTCCCCCAGTTTTTGTACTTTCCTGCTGCTTTTCCCTATTGCTGCTGCTTCTGATCCCTGAATCTCACCTGTTCTCCCTGGTGCCCTTCCCAGCAGAGCGTGGCCCTGACAAATTCGTCTCCCCTGTGCAAACCCCTCTCTCAAGGTGGGGGCCCGGAGGGGAGAGCTGGAGGGCCAGCGGCACTGGCAGGCTTTGCTGCTGGCAGGGGGGAGAGGTGAGGTTAGAGCTGAGGGTTAAAGGTGGCCTGGGGCGAGACGATTTGTGCTTTGCATGATGGGGAGGAGGGCAAAGGTAACCACACGCAACGTTTGATCTCAAGGTTTTTAGGTCACTGTGCAGCAAAGCAATTAGTGGCAGCTTGGGTGCGGAGGGCAGATCATGCGTGCCCCTCGCCCCTGGGTTGTGGGTCTTGGCTGGGTGTCGTTTTCCTAGCAGCAGGACGTCCAAAAGCATCTCCAAACTGCCGCCACGTGGATGCTCACAAAGCAGCAGTGCTGGACTGGGTTGTTAAAATGTAACGTGTGGTTTGCACAGATGATCTGAGCAATGGTACAGGAGTGCGACTACATCTAGGTGTGCTGGGAGAGAATCTGTAGTATGGGGACTAGGCCTACACCCCACTTTTTTTAAACAGGCACAGAAATACCTTGTAACTTGGAACTGGTTTTTGTTGTTGTTGTTTTTATTCTGTTTTCCTTTGGTCTTTTAGTCGCATGTTCTATGTAATGTGTTCTCTACGTGTGAGTGTTAAACTGAGATGTTAGGCAAACATCTGCTCCTAAGGAAAATAAATGGGATTTATGTTGCTCAGCAGCTGATTTACTAATGCAGCCAAAAAGGAGATACAAATGTCACCCCATTCTTTCTCCTTCCCCTGCTAGTTGTGCTTGTTTGCTTGCTTTGCTGGCAGCAGTAATTTTACACACTGTCCCTATTTACTGTCCTAAGAACAGCACAGTACGTAGGTAAGTTACAGCAGACAAGGCCATATGAAGCTGTTAAAGCAACACTGTCATTCTGGTAACCCTTTAGAGGCATGTCTGTCCACTACTGCCTTCCAACCTGTTTGCTGGCTGACCTTGTTTTCTTTCCTGATCTTTGTATGTATAGCACTGGATGTAGTTGTCATAGGTATCTGCCGTTGGAGTATCTCTAGTCTGGGGAACATGCTGGTCAGCACACTACACTTAAATGATTCGTTATCTGCTAGAGTTTAAAAAGAAAAAAAAAAGTAAGATGTTCTTGAAAGTCCTGTGTAAAGTTTCCTGAAACAAAACTCCAGGTAATATCTCAAACTAGTGAAAACAGCTGATGAAGTCAGTATAGTTATGATGAGTTTTTACACAAGTAGAAAATTCAAGTAAATTGAGTAGAGTGGTTTTTTCTCCTAAAATCCTGTCTTCTGATTTCAGTTCTCACAACAGCTGAACAGCCTCTTCCTTTATGGCTCTGGAGAACATGACAGCTACTCTTGATAGCTGCTAACTTGACCTTTGTGTTCAGAATGAGCAGTATATATCATGGGCTATCAGTTATTACCTGCTCTGGTATTTCTGTTCATTGCAAGCATGTGGAGGAAGCTGCAAACAACATACTAAATTGTAAGGTTTCTTGGTGGAATAGGCACTGACACAACTTTAAATAAGAAACCAGCTTTTGGGTATGGAAAGCCTTTAGTACCCTTAGGTAGAATGCTGCTTTTCTAGCTTGTACCTTTGTCCTCTTAAATTCTTATTGTGTATTTATTGTCATGTTTATTGCCATGTTTCAGGTGGCTTAGTGCTTCATGGTTGTTCTATTCATTTATATGTCATATCCCTTCGCTAGCTTTCCTGTTCAACCAGTGAGCGTTTGGCTATCTCACCTTGCCTCTGGCCACAGCATTTGTTTAACTGCTTTAGATGGCCTAAGCACAGCTCTTCTGGCACCCCTGTGTCACTGGAATGGAGGAAGAATGAATTTATACTCAGTTTTTGGTATTTTCACGGTAGCCTTGTGCATCCTTTAGTAAGTCCTTGTTGTATTCCTCACTGCCTATCTTATTAGCTAAGCGTAAGGATACTCAGTGAGTCTGCCAGTGCAGCGCAGTAGAGAATTTGCTTGAAGCTATTCAAATGATATCTCCAGTAAAGGACACTTGCTAATGAAAGGTGCAGAAAAATTGGCTGGGAGAGTGATTAGAAATGGTTGTGGGTGTATAAATATTACTCGAAAGTAGAAGGTTAAGCATTACATGTATTGGTAACACCTCTGTTGTTTGATAACTAGCTCTATTAACAAATTAGAGCTACCAGATAGTGCTTGACTTTACAGCATTGCACAGTGTGGTCTAGTTTTGGAAGTATTGAATAATGTTGGATGTGGTGGCCAAGATAAGACTTCTTGCTTTAGCTGACTCTGTACAGACTTTCATCCACAGATGAAAGGTTTTTCTGGGTTTTTTTTTTGAACAGCTGATGCTAGAGGCATTGGAAAGTTTGAAAAATAACCATAGGTGGAACCTAAAACAGAAAACAGGTGGGGAACGCAAGGCTTGTTACAACGCTTCACTTTTTTTTTATTTCTGTAGATCCCTTATCATTCTTGCCTATCTGAAATATTTACTTTTCACTTGAACGAAATCAATTTAGTCCATTTGCTTTCAGTTTGTGCTGCCCCAGCCCTCGTATGCTACTTCAGGATTTTCCGAGTGCTATGCATCTGTTTCTTTCCGATACCATCAGGGCAGTGCTGAGCTCTGGGGCTGCATCAGGAGCACTGATGCTGCCCCGGTGAGTCACCGGTAGAACTGAGACAGTCCCATGTGACTGTTCACACACGAGATTCAGGCTCATCTATCTGTAAATAAGCATGTGCTTGTCTACCTTGTTTTTCCTGTAAACTGCTGAAGCAGTGAAAGCGCTTTCTAGGCATGTGCCCTTGACACACAATGCTAAAAATAGGGCAGTCTGACATAGCCACAAACTCGCAGGCTTCCTAGCTGTCTAAAAAGACGCTCCTCTATTTAAGCAGTCATTTGAATGGGCACCTTTTTATCTGAAAGCGTGTAGATGCTCAAAAGTGCTCAGAAGTTTTGGGTTGTTGTGTTTAGCTCCAATACATAGAGCTCCCAAATTTATTTCTTCAATATATGGATAAAATTAGGTAGCATATCTGTTCATAGTGTTCTCGGTAACTTTTCCTAATCTCACTGGGAGAGAGCAGAGGTGGGTTGTAGTCTTTGTAAGGCACCTGTGCTCTCTCTTGATGATGCTGGTGCTTTTCTGAGCATTATTAAGCGCTGTTCTTCTGCTCATGAACTCTTGCTGTTGTCTTTCACTCTGGTTATTGTCACTGTTACTGAAACTACTTCAGATACAGCTGAGACCTTGTTAGAAGAATAATCAGTTATATTAGCCAAAGCTTGTCTGTTTTTGCGACTATTTTTGTTGCACCTTTCTTCTAAAAGAGCTGAGCTAGTTAAGCCAATGAGAGCATTTCACTATGCATTTTACTGGTGTGACACTGTGCATTGCGTGAAGGTTGCCATACCTCCCTCGGATGCGTTCCTCCAAACTTGCGCTCCGGACCTGTGCGGTTTGCCGTGTTACCAAGCAGCATTTCCTCTCGCCGGCAGGAAGCCATCCCTCAAAGCACAGCCAGGGACTGATTTAAGCACAAAGCCCACGTTAGAGCCTGAACCAAGAGGGCTGGAGCTCAGAGTGGGAAGGGGGATGTTGGGAGCTGGGTGTATGAGGCCTGGGGGGAAGGGGAGGGGAAGAGAGATTGATTTATTTTAACAAACTGTAAGCTTTATGTAGCTTCCTTCCTTCCTTCCTTTGCCCCTTGTTTTACCTTTACGGTAACAGCATACAAGAGTCTACGTGGCTTTAAGAAAGCTAAGGTTGCTGCCCAAAAGGAAGGAATTGTTTTTCCCCCCAAACTGTCCCCAGGGTGCCAGTGCCACGTGGTGTGGCAGTGGTGTCTGGATGGCACACGTGTGGGCTGGCACGCCGCCATTGGAGTGGCCGCTGTGCAAGGAACCGAGCGAGAGCTCTGCGTTCACCCCGCAGCCCCGGGGGAGAGGGAACGCGGCAGTCCGGCAGCCATGGAGCCTCGAAGGCAGCGGAAATGCCATGTGTGGGGAGGGGGCCGGGCTGAGAAGCAGCGCCCGTGGGCCAGGGTCAGGCTGTGAAAGCGTAGGGAGGCCAGAGCAAGCACTGTTTTTGGCAGGGCAGGGCTTCATTTTGCTAGGTTGCTGATGGAAGAGCTGTAGCGGGGATCTCATAGCCTCCTCGCACCACTCTGCTGCTCAGCCTTCCACTCCCCTGGAGCACTTGTAGCCTATTTACTGCTCAGCAGATCCACTGCTGAGGAGGAGAAATTCCCTGTGCCCCCTCTCTCCATCCCCTCGTATACGTCTGCAGACTCAAGACTTCCCTCAGACTTCTCTTTTGTAGCTGGTGTGACCGCAAGTCTTTCCGCTGTTTCTCAGGGTCATGCTTTGGAGGGCTGTCGCTCCTGGGCTGCAGATGCCTTCAAAGCAGTTTGTGTGTTTCTTCAAGCCACGGCATGCAGCAAGCAACTGGGTGTGTAGGGAAGGACCTGATAGGACTACCTGAGGAGAGCATGCTGGTCTCGAGGGAAGAGCCATTGCAGGTTCAGTACTGGGAAACGGCATTTGCCAGAGTCCTGTCTCTGCAAATATAATCTGACTTATTCCAAACTGATTGCCCTTGCAAACAAAACAGCTCTCAGTGCTTGTACAGTGTCCTGCCTTAAACCAACTGTTAGCATTGCACAGGATTCCCTGACACCTATATCCATCAAACTCTTGAGCGAATTTCACTTTAAAATAATCCAAGATCCTTGAGAAAATGAATGTTTAGTCTCTGCACTTCATCATCATTCTCTATTGCTTTAGAAGCAGAACTGTGGAGTTTGCAAGCTGTGCTTAGTTTCCTTCCCAGCTTGAGCCAATATCAAGTACAACTTACACAGCATTAAAAGACAGAGACCAGGCTGTAAAGCAGCCCAAATTAAGCTGTACGTTTCTAAATCATGAACAATTCTGAAAACCCCGTTGTAAGAGAGAAACATGTGTCCCAGTTTTGACATTTTTGACTCAGATGCAGAAACCGTGTATGACTGGAACAAAGAAAAGAGGAAGAAGAACGTGACTCATGGTGCATGAAAATATATATTTTGCTGCACTATTTCACAGCTCGTAAGCAACAATCTAAAAGGAGAAGAAACACAGCTTTAAAAAAAACTATAAAATAAAATCCGTGGGTGAAAGGGCTTCCTCTGTCGGCAGCCAACAGTTCGACACCCTCACTGGGGTGGCTGCACAGCCGCTGTGTGAGCGGTGGCACGGCTCGCTTGGTGAGGCTTGGGGCTAGCTGCCCCTCCAGCCACTCACCCCCAGATCACCGCCTGCCATGGCTTTTTGGCATCGGCCACCACGGGCTCGGCTGGAGCCACGGCGTGGAGCTGCTACTGGTGGAGCTGCAGGCACACATCCTCCTCCCGCCTGGGGCTTTCCTCCCTCCTCTCTCCCTGTTGCAAGACAGCCTTTCACTTCTTGCTGCTTCTGCGCCCACTGCCCGCTTTGCTCTGAGGTGCGCGGACAAAATGAAACTCTGCCTGCCCTCTGTGACCACCACTACCGGGAGATCCTGTGTGGGAAGCCTTGAGGTCTGCTTTCGTGCTCGTGTGCTGCGAGCACAACCTCCTCGGCATGGATGAATGTTGCAGGGCATGAGCTCATTTTCATGATGCTTCACACAGCTGCATTAGGCTCAACTGCTGTATCTCGTAGCCAGCTTTGTGGTCTTTCTAGTTTTTCTGGGGAAGTTACTGTTGTAAACAGGCATGTGCTTCACATATATGGCTTTGTGCTGGTGTTTTTAATGAGCAAAGAACATTATACGCTACACCAGTCATGTGCATTGCAGTCGTTATACAGATGGCCATGACCTCACGTGGTCTGTTTCATACCAGATTTACAACTGCGTGTTCATTATTAGACTCGGAGCCGTGCACGAGCGGTGTTCATGTAGTTGCCTGTGTATTGAAAGGTTGCACAGATACAGTTCTTCTTGATAGTGCCTAGTAGAGAGTGGCTTGCTTTATCTAGCAGCTGGCGCTTAACAGAAATTAGTCCCAATATACTTGTTGGGGGGCTTTGCTTTTCTAAATCCAAGTAAGTAAGATTGGATCCACCTTTGAGGATCTAGAATACTCGCTGTTTCTGCTAAAAAGAGCAAGGGTGCTGAGCTCTTCTGCTGACTTGTTCTGGATTAAGGAATTTTAACTTTTGACATACAAGTTGGAAAACTATGCATTTTTTTGATCTGACAGTTTGGTGGTTTGTAACCACTGTTACAGCACAACTTATCCTTGCATGAGGTAGTTTAGAAGAATACACAATGGAGCATTTATTCAGTTTTTATTATTGTTGGCCAGTGTGAAGAGGTGATTGTACTTTAGATGAGAAAACATAAGATTTCATCCTATCCATGCACAATTTACCCGTTGGAATTTTATAATTATGGTTCTAGTTAATCTTGCAGTTGGTAACTCCAGAACTAGAACCATTTGTCTTCTCTCTAATGGTTAGAAAATGAGTGTTTAATTGAATGGTTTATAGTGACCAATGTCTGCTCTTTCCTCTTGGTGTAACAAATGAAGGACAAACATACAGATAGCTCCATGCCTACTATGCTCATAGCACTGCCTGGGGGTGATGGGCTGGTGATGTGTGCTTATATGTTGCAGTTCAAGCTTTTTATAGAATTAGAGCTGGAATTTCACATTTTTCTCAAACTTTTCTAAGCAAATTTAATAATAACTTAATTTTTCAAAGCTGATTACTGTTCAGCATAAGGGACTTTGTAGTCCCTGCTAGCATATCTCAATGCATCTCTGTTACAAATGCAGGTTGCCTTCTGTTGCATTCATGGCATTGCCACAAGCGGTAAGGTGTTCTCATGTTGTCACTTGCTGTTCTGCAGTGCTCTGAGTGCTGTGCTTTTTATGATCAGTTCCTGTTGCCGTATTTATAGACTTCTAAAAAATTAATGTAAAAAAAATTTAAATGCAAAAAAAGCCAATCTCCAAATCTTTACTATCCTTTACTATTTACAGCTGCGATAAGCTCCGTATAACCTTAGCATTCACCAGGTCTAGAATTTTGTTTCCCTTCTTCAGACCACTGCATACCTACTTGATGCTTTCTCCACAATGTTTTTCAGCTCCATTTAACAGTGCAAGAGAAAGTATCTTTTGAAAAACTAAAGGGAAACCAAATGTGTAACTCCTTGTAACATTGCTTTTTTTCCTTACTTATTTTGTATTTTAACTGCAAGTGTGTTTATACAGCTGACTGCATTCATCTACATGTCTGCTCCCCAAGTACGTGAACTGTGTAATAGATGGATGGTACTGTTTGGTGCCTATGCACTTGCATACAGATTTATATTAACAAATCATGGTTTGCTTTATGTCCCAGTTTCCGTCTTCTCATACTGCCGAACTTGCACTTTATAGTTGGCTCAAACCGGGAATGACACTAAGGAGCCTGCAAACACCTTAGTACTATTCCTAAAGCAATAGAGAAAGATGAAGTGCAGAGTCTAAACATTTACTTTCTGCAGTATCTTGGATGATTTTAAAGTGAAATTTATTCAAGGATTTGATGGATATAAGCTTACTCTAAAACAGTTACTGATATATCAAATGATATTTGTAGAGGCAAGAGTTTTAGCAGATATTTTCCCAGTGCTGAGTGGAATGGCTGTAGGTATTTCCCTTTGCTTCTCACTGCCATCTCCTTTGAGATGAACATTCTCCCCTCAGCCAGTCCTGTTGCATTAATCTCTTTAGCCAAGTGTGTCTCTGGAGCCCTGGATTTGCTCTTTGTGTACCAGCGTATAAGAAGTATGTGGACCTACTTGAGGGCATCTCCAGCATGGGAAGCAAAAACCCTACTAAAACTTCACCTCCAAGAAAGACCTGAGGTGATTCAGTCTTTCCGCTGTCTTCTGTGACAATGAAATTCTTCATGTGCTTAAAATGTTTTAATATTTGTTTTAGACAAGTGAAATGGTAGAAGGCTTAAATAAGAAGTATAAAATCTGCCCTGATATGGGAAGGGTATATCTAGTGGTCAGTGTATAAAAGTCATCCCTACTTAAAAAATCTGCAGTGGTACAGATTCAAACATTGACTTGAAATTACTGAGGTGTAGCTGACTGTACCTTATGCTGGGCAAAATGGCTTGGTTAGATCTTTAACAGCTCTGGTGCTGGTGATTCCTATATCTGTCTGTTTTCAGACATTGGGGGGGACACACCAAAGGTCATAACCAACTTCAGTCAGGGGTCTAATTCATCAGATCAACCTTGGTTCTGAAACCAGGTAGGTGTGGCTGTCATGGGACAAGTTCTAGACATGGTCTTCCAGCTGCAGTGTTACTGTGGCACGAGCACCGGTGGTTGGATTGACTGGACTTCAGCAGATACAGAAGGCCATTAAAAGCACTTGAACTTTAAGTCAATGCTCTTTGCATGCATCTTTCACTGTGTCTGTATGGGCATTGTCCTCTTTGAAGTAGTGGGGCAAAAAACTCTGCAGGTGCCTCAGTATCAGGATAAGGAACACACGTGCAGGGTCTGCACATATATATAGTACAAGGTTCAGATCTCAGACTACAGGGTTCCTGTGTCTCATGGTAAGATGCACATGAAGCCTGCCAGGCATGGTGCTGCTGTACATCTGTTGCTAAATTAGGCGTTCCTGGTGTTTCTGTCGCGTTGTAAAACTTCTCCTAGCTCTCAGCTGCTGATGTGAGTTCTAGTTATGTTTTTTCCACTTTGGCTGAGGACTATTTAACTTCGAATATCTTTAGGAGGCCAGCTTGAGCTGTGTTTATCAAATAGCTTAAGCCTACATCAAGAGGCTGAATTCAGTAAACTATATTCCATATGTCCTACCAGACTTTGAGATGTCACTTTTTAAATGAGCTAATTGGTGAGTGAAGTGAACATTATTCATCTCAGGCTAACGCTACAGAGTTTTGAGATGTATGTGCTGTGCACACATCCCACAACCTATATTTTTACGCCTGGAGCATCTTCTCATATCGGCTTGCTCTTCCATGCTCTGTTGTGCTATCCTGCAAGTGGGCGGGATATGAATGAATATGTATAATATGTTGTGTGTGTATATATGCATATATACACAGAAGTATATGTAAAAGAAAGGTATTTCAACTTTAAAAAAAAAAAAAAGCAGTAGTCAGCTGCACATATTCAAGCACAAGCAGCTGTAATCCACATCGTAGCAGCGGTACAGAAGACCTATGCAGGAGTGTGGGGAGAAATGGGAGGCTGGACCACTTTTGTGAATAAATCTTATAAACCATCCTGAGGATGGAATTGCTAAGACTTGTATCCGTCAACTGCAGAAACCAGCTTGAATGTTTTTGAGAGGCTTCTAGGAGAATGCACTAACATACTTAATATGACAACTATATCTGTACTTGTGAATTATTTCTGTTTTCATTCTCACGCGGTACAACCGGAGGTGATCAGACAACTATCTTCATATTCTTGTTAAAGTCTGCTTTTAGCATTTATGTTGTGATGAAAATCCAGCTGAAGGCACTGGTACCTGCACCTTAACGAGAAGCAGATAAGTGGAAGTGGATAATGCTTATTTGTTGGCTTTTTTTAAATTAAGGACTGATTATTTATGTAATGTAGTCAGAGATGTAGTCAAAGTGCAGAAAAAACAGGCTTCCTTTTTCCAGAATTTGGTCAGGAATCTCTTGAGTTATTGTTTCCTCATTTCTTGTCTGAAGGTACAAAAATACCACAAGCACTGGAGCTTTAATGCTAGCTTGAATGCAGCCAAGACAGTGAGGAACATAATCTCATACAGGCTTCATTGTTCAGAGACTCCAGTTTTCTGTCAGTGGCACATGAGCATTTCTTCATTTCTTCTCTAGATAGATATTGAAAAAAGCTGACTTATTGAGCTAACTCTCCTTTTTTTGCTTAAAAACAAAAAAGGGGAGAAGGGACAAGAGAGGGGTGAGCTAGTTCTGTGTTTTTTTCTTTTCTCCTTCTCTCCTTCTGGAAAGCCCATAGCTACCTTTGAGCTGCTCACTGTTGCTTGGGTATATCCTATCAGGTCTCTGCAAGTACTATCCCCTGTTCTTCTTGTAAGTGCACTGAGGAAAAAGCTTGTGTCCTTAAGCTTTAGGCAAGACTTATAGATGGAAAATAAACAAAAAACCATAAACAGACAAACAAAAAAGGCACTAGAGTTAGTATTGAGGTGAGTTCAAGGGAATGATTGCAAGATGAGAGCAGCTGGTCCATCAGTCACCAAGGAGGCTGGTCTTTTTCCCATCTAGAAGTAGGTTGCTGCAATTTTTGTGTGTGTCCATCCCTGTGATGATTCTTCTGAAAGCGGCACGAAAAAAAACCCAGACAAACTGAAAGTGAAATCTGTTTGAGCACACAGAAAGGAATATAAAATGAACCCTTTTTATAAGTTTAACCTCAAAAGACTCCAGCTGACTGAAATTGGATATCAAAGATTCTGTATCCAAATAGCTGCCAGAAAAAGGAGGGTCCAAGCTAGTTTTTAACAGCTAAGTTTATCTGTGATAATGCCTGGTGTGCACTTCAGGAGCTGCTCTGTGATAGCCACTGCTGATCCAGGTTAAGGGATGTCCTGCACTGTGTTGGTGGGATCCAATACAAGGAACGAAGTTGGTATATCTCCTTATCACCATCTATTCATATTTTCAGAGCGTTAACCCTGGGGTGATTCCTTTACCGTATTGGAAATCATGAGAGCCTTTATTAAACATAAAGAGGATGCACCCTGTGCAAGTTGTAGTGTGCAGGGGCAAAGAGTGTCTGCCTCAACTGCACTTCTGTTCCTGAACCTCCCAGAGCTGAGGCTGGAGGCTAACGAAGTGAATGTCTGAGTTGTTTTTTGCCCCCCTTCTAGGAAAAGCTAATATCATCAAAATATATTTAACTATCTGCCTCTTTCTTGTGCAAGCTCACCGTTGCGGATAAGGTTACATGCAGAAGTCTTCCCGCATGCCGGTTGGAAGTAACAGCAGATAACTTGGAGCCTGCAGCTAAGATGAGCATATTGGAGTGTCTGTTTACAAATCAAATATCGGCCTGGCATGGCCTGCCCTGGCAGCAGAGTCATGCGCGCGCTAAAATTAAAGAGGAGGCTGGAAAGGGAGACATTCCTCATGTTCTGGGCTGGTCTCATTGGTTCAACAGTATGTACCACTACTGCGCTGCTGGCATGGTAGCCAGCACAACTACAGTAGCACATTGTGCGCTGGTGGGTAAGAGCTCAACAATAAGGGACTGGAAAAGACCGCTTTCCATAGAGAGGTTTTTAGAAGGCTGAATATTACCAAAAATAAATTTCACAAAGCTATATAATCTGAAAAGTGACTGAAGCGACTGCCCTTGATCTGCTGCCAGACCTCATAGGGGTATTGCTTTCCACTGGCTGCTGCAGCACACTCGGCCATGTTACCCCATCCCATAATTTTTTTTTCTCTGCCATAGCTGAGCTTACTATTTATGATAGTCTGAAAGCGAAGTGTGTGTTTGGGTAGGCAGAGGGAAAAATGATTTTACTGTTGCTATGTGGAAGGATGGCCAAAAGCTTGCACGTATTCTTGGGGTGGTAGAGGACGTCTAGACGCTTTAAATTCTAACAAAGGTTGTTCAGGTTTCTAACCCAGCCTCCAGGGCTGGCAGCAGCTCTTCTAGTGTTGTCATCCCTGCTGTCAGGGACATTGTGATGTCCTGGAGAGGACAATATGGCAGCCTCTTAATCTGAACCTCTCAAATCAATTTAAAGGAAAAGACCTTAAAAAATGTTGGTAAACAGTCCCCAAAGCAGTGGGACTTTTTCTAGAGTAAAAAAGAATCTGGAAAAGGGGATGTCGTTGGTTTCTTTTCCTGCCTGGCAGTTAGGAGCAGTAAGTCTGCAGAAAGATGCTGTTTGTAGTGCTCCCAGGAACTGTGCAGGTGCAAATGCCTGTTCTTCACGTTCAGTGTCCATATTTTAATTGGCTGCTGACACATTCTTATTGCTTATTGGGAAGTTTGCTTGTAGCTTCGTTGGGGGAGATGGTAGTTTGGGTTTTATGTTTGTTTTCTTGGCATTTTAAACATTTCTTTCTCTGGGATGCCATGCTGTACGTGACTTTTGTTATTCTTAATTTAAGAACCTGTCTTTATAGTAGAACATGCGCAAAAGGCCCATCTTTATTCAGTTGACTCTTGTCTGAAGAGCATCTTGGAGTATCCCTGTGCTCTGCCCCACTTTGTTAGAGGGTCTTGTCTGTTGTGCTTCTGGTTTGTGGCGGTTTTTTTTAAGTGTCTGGGCAATGAATATCATGTCATCAGTGTTTTGTCTCATGCTTTGTGGCTTCAAGTTGGCTTCTTGTGTGTGGCTTCTTCTGTATGCTTAGCTGTTACCATCTTCCTGAAACCGAGCGTTGAGGGGTGTGAGGTGGTATGTGGTTATTAAGAGAATGTGTATTGGTTGATTTATGAGGCTCCTGCTACTGTTTGTCTCCATCTCTCATTTACTTTCATTCTACTTTCGCTTACACCGAGAAGGTGTTCTTGCACGGTCACTGACCTGGGATCCTGATCAACCTATCTGCTCGCTTCTCCAACTTGGTTGCAATGCAACTCATCCCTAAACTCTGTTGGCTGGATTTTTCTGGCAAACTTTCATGATGCCCCTCACATTTCAGAAGCACCCCCAGACCTTATTACTTGCATAGTAGCTGGTCAGTCCCCTGGCATCCTTTCCTACACGGCATGGACCTGATTCCCTGTGAAATCTCTCCTGGAGGCTCCTGCCTCCCCCTTGCATTCAGCATGACCTCGACAGGCTGGAAAGTTGGGCAGAGAGGAACCTGATGAGGTTCAGCAAAGGCAAATGTAGGGTCCTGCACCTGGGGAGGAACAACCCCATGCACCAATACAGGCTCGGGGCAGACCTGCTGGAGAGCAGCTTTGTGGAGAGGGACCTGGGTGTCCTGGTGGATGACAGGTTAACCATGAGCCAGCAGTGTGCCCTGGCTGCCAAGAAGGCCAATGGCATTCTGGGATGCATCAAGAGGAGTGTGG
>Ga0065711_1043488_pt1 | contig 14702 bp, 8 predicted proteins | sample Hoacrofraction12_FD_59098 | JGI IMG/M metagenome (GOLD analysis project Ga0065711, IMG submission 59098) | Hoatzin crop microbial communities from Cojedes, Venezuela - Epithelial fraction 12 v2 (version 2) | ecosystem: Host-associated > Birds > Digestive system > Esophagus > Crop | place... | reverse complement strand
TTTTTTTTTTTTTTTTTTTTTTTTTTCTACACATAGCTTCAGTCCACTTTGAAGAAAATTGGATTGGTTACACAAGTCTTTATGTGAGGTACAAACAGAGCCTAAGGTTTGGAGTGCCCAAGAACGCTCTTTTCAAGTAGGTTGACAGGCACATAAACATCATGTAATGGCGTAAGGACTCCCCAGAACATCTTCAGGACAAATATATTTTGTATAAGCAGCTGGTTTCATGCAACCTCAGCTAGTGTTGTGCTGCTCTTTACAGGATTGGATGAGTGGTGTTGTCTTTGGCTGTGTGGGCTTAAATGTGTTTCTAATGTGTGTGTCAAATAATTACCTGTTAAACAGACTGCCAATCTGGCTGAAGCCAATGCTTCCGAAGAAGATAAAATAAAAGCTATGATGACACAGTCTGGCCATGAATATGATCCCATCAAGTAAGTGTTGATAATGTCAAATCTGTTCTTTGAAGATTATGGAAAAATTGTAGACATGTTTGCTTTAACAAGAGAGACGCCTGCATACCTTTTTCTTTTTTTCTCAAAAACCTTTTAGTTACATGAAGAAACCCTTGGGTCCACCTCCGCCATCTTATACTTGCTTTCGTTGTGGAAAACCTGGCCATTATATAAAGAACTGCCCAACAAATGGGGTAAGATTGTGGGGCACTTCTGGTGTTACTTCGTTTTAAATTTTTTTTACCTTGGCAGTTACTTCACAAATACATGAATATTCATATGAAGAATTGTTTCTCTTAGGGTGAAATACAGAGGTTCTATGGCAATGTTGCAGAGCCCTTCAAAATTCAAGGGGAACGTGGAATTATAAATGCAAATTTTTCTTTTTTCTAGATCATAGACTTTGTCTATATATCTATCTTTGTGAACTTTAATGTATATTTTGATATATTTCAGTATTAGTAGGAACTTTTCTGGTTTTAACTCTTTTTCATGACCGTTCACATCTTTTAGTATTCCTTACAAAAAGATGATGTTTCTGTTGACCCCATCTATTGAATATTTGTGTGTTTTAGTTACACAAGTCTCTGGTTGAGTATTCATGCCATTTGATGATAGTCATTAAACATATACGCGTGAGGTATGAATTCAACCTTCGTATATAGGTGATGGATATAAGTTTTTCCAGTGACTGATGCAGAGCACTGAATTAAGCTCTCCCTCTGAATTACGCTTTGGAGGAGGAGCAGATTTTTGTCTCTTCTCTGAGTGGATGGTGCGTTAAGGGATGTTTCACCCTTAAGGAACCTGAATTTGTTAAGCCAAAGGATGTCAACTGAATTCGAAACACTGCTCAAGCCTTTGGAACATCCTGGCTGTATTCAGTTGGGGAAAGAAGTATTTTAGTTGAGCAACCTTTATGCTAGGTGAAAGGAGAGGATTAAAGGCTTTTGCTGCTTAAAATAATCATTGAAATCTCATTTTAAGTGTGGGTCTTAAGGCGAGATATGTTTGCATTTCTTAACAGGACAAAAATTTTGAGTCTGTTCCCAGAATTAAAAAGAGCACAGGAATTCCGAGGAGTTTCATGATGGAGGTGAAAGATCCCAATACAAAGGGTGCTATGCTCACAAACACGGGAAAATATGCAATACCAACTATTGATGCGTAAGTATGGAATCAATTGGACTGACCAAAAAGGGTACAAGAGAAAACATGAAAATACCTGAGTGGCAGTCCAGCACTGGCCAGCAGCTGTAATTACAGGAGAGGAATCGTCATTGTATCTCAACCTTAAAATCTGTGATACTTTCTAGTACTAAAATAGGGTGGTCCTACTGGTCATACCCCTGGAAGTTGGTTAAACATGTGGTGTGCAAAGAATCTGTGTTTCTGCAAGATATTTCAGTAGTGTTCATACATAGGTGGAGTCATTTTCTTTGAAAGCTCAGTTTGCTTCTGTCTAATGTTTCAAAGGCTTCTTGTAAAATACAACAAATAGCTGTTGGACTGATGTTTCCTCCCCCTCTGACTTCTATCAGATCTCATGTGCAAAACAGACTGAAGTTTTCCTGTTGTTGTGAACTAAGAAAATACTGTTGTGTGCTGAGGACAGGGGCTGCTTTCAAACGCACTTGGTAGCACTTCTGGTTTTCTGTCGCGGATTGCCTTTTGTAGAACCTGTAACATGGGCATCTTTAGTTTATAAAACGTAGTTACTCAGAGACTGGCTTTATCCTGAGCCTGCAATTTACATTTACCCTCTGGCAGAGGTCAGATGGGATTCATTTCATCTGATCTCTGGCTGTCAAAAAAAAGTTTTTCTAGTCTGAGCTACTTTCTTAGTTGATCCGATGGATGGGAGAGTTGTGCAGAAGGAAAATTGTTCCCCCTTATTCCTCTTGTGTTGTGGCTATAGAAAAGTAGTTTAAACTAGATTTATGTGTTTTAGAAGGCTAATGTGGAGTGAGAAGAATTCCGTCTGTTATCTTCCTTTGATAAAATCCAAAGCTGGGAGAAATTTCCCTTTACCCATCTTTAACTTTTTCTTTCCCCACCCTCCCCCTCCAGGGAAGCTTATGCTATAGGAAAGAAGGAAAAGCCTCCCTTTTTGCCAGAGGAGCCGTCGTCCTCCTCAGAAGAAGATGATCCTATTCCAGATGAGTTGTTGTGTCTCATTTGTAAGGATATAATGACTGATGCAGTTGTTATTCCCTGCTGCGGAAACAGTTATTGTGACGAATGTAAGTATTGCTCCCATGTTTGTTAATTCAAAACATCAAATCTGATCTGAAAGCAGAAACAGAGATAACAAAATTACTTTATTGCCAGTTCTATCGAATACTGAAGTATACCCTGAATAGGAAAGGACTCTTCTTTTATAAAGGCAAAAAAAAGGCAGAAAGCTTTTTTCCCTTCTTACATATCTAGTTAAATCTCTTTACATGTGGAAGGAGGAGTATGAGAAGAGTGCGTAGTTGTGCAGGTGGTTACAGTATTAGATACTGGATGCGTTAGTCTGTGCACAGCCCTTTCTCTCATACAAAATTAGGTATCCAGCTCTGGTGACTTACTGTGTCTGCAGTGGGAAGTTAGGTATTTCATCCGCGTTCATCTGCGTGGGAGAGTTGGTTAAAACCTTCAGAACTCAAAGCTGCTAATGGTTTTTTGAAATGTGTTTTGTTCATTAACCTTGAGGATGTTGACTTCTCAGTGTACTAGTGGGTGGAAAAAGACTAGTTGAAACGCCTGCTCTACATCTTCAGGTGTTGCAGTAGAGAAATACCAAAACTATGTAATTATTTGCTGCGTACTGGAAATCTTTTACGCTGTTGAACATCTATAGCTTCATGTTCTCAATTCAAGACCATATTCACCCATTAATCATATACATGCTTTTATAATGGATTAGAACCCCCAAAATTTCCTTAGTTTGGCTATAAACTGTGTATGTCAATGATTCTAATTTTTCACAGGTATTAGAACGGCATTATTGGAATCTGAGGAACATACATGCCCAACATGTCATCAAACAGATGTTTCACCTGATGCTTTGATTGCAAACAAGTTCCTACGCCAGGTAGCATGATTACTTTTACATAAACTGTAATGAGTCTATTTGTAAAAAGCAGAAAGGGAAGAAAATACTAATTTACATGTCCTTAAAGAAGGCTAAATTTACTTTTCAAATACGTGATCTGTTGCTACAGAAACATAAAACTCTTTAGAAACAAGCTGGCAAATTCAGGTCACACTTCTGTTTAACATGATTGCCTTGCTTTCAAATTCAGTGTTTACACCAAAGGACTTCAAATACAGATACTCTGAGTTAGCAGTCATTGATATCAGTGTTTAATGTGATGTGTTCAGATATCCGTATGTTGATTTATTTTAGGATTAGTAGCATTTACAGGAAGACACAAGTACTTTTACTCTGTGAAGGCTGTTGTTCGTATACCTACTGAAATTTCATATTACCTTTTTCTACATGTTATTCTGCCTCTAGGCTGTGAACAACTTCAAGAATGAAACTGGCTACACAAAAAGGCTCCGTAAGCAGATTCAGCAGCAGCAGCAGCAACAGCAGCAGCAGCAACAGCAGCCACCACCGCCACCACCTCCACCACCCCTAATGAGACAGACGATAACACGCAACCTGCAGCCGCTACTCCGGCCAGCCATTTCCCGCCAGCAGGATCCGCTGATGATACCTTTAGCTTCTCTGGCTTCTCGTTCTGCTGCTCTGTCATCGCTGGGCCCTGGTCCGGCAGCTGGGTTGCCAATAAATCCGGCTTCTGTCGTTGTCTCTGATCTCCCTCCAGCAGTGTCCCTGCTCCGTGGTGAAAAGCCAGATGGACCTTTTCGGTAAGTAGATCTGTAGATCGACACGAATATAAAGGACACCAAAATGCTGAAGTTAGGTGCTGCTTCTTGTGCTTCTCCGCTGGCAATTTATATATCATCAGGGACAATTCCAGATAATTGTGGAAGTTCAGTTTTCTGTTTTTACTTTGAATGAGGACACTTTGATAATTTGGAGGTGTGCCTCATGCAGGAATTCCCGCAGAAGTATTTCTTGTTTGGTTCCCTTACGCGTCGTTCAGTACAGGATTACCCTGAAAGAGGAAGTTGTTTTCCCCAGGAGCCCTTTGTTTTTAAGTGGCTAGCAATTCTTAAAGTATCCATTTAGTTATGTCAAACCTTCACTTCTTTTTAGTACTGAGGAAATAATATTTTCATGAAAAGTGTAAAAGCACAACTATAGGTATAATTGAGCAGGTGTTTTCACATTACTTTTTTCTGCAGTATTTCTGTTGTCAGTATTATGATAAGTCAGTCATCCTCAGTAATACACAGTGTAGTCAGCGATGCATAATAAATGTTGAAACACTGTAAACGTAAAGTATGTACAAACACAGAAGTCAAAGTTTGCAACCCAGCAAAGTCATATGAAAATACATTAAAAATCTGTACTGTTGTTTAGGGCTAATATCCTTTCAACTTTTCGCGTGGAATGTGAATAGCCACTCTGTCCGACGCTTGTCGGGCTCCACTGTACCGTTGAATTCAAAGGATCACAATTCAAAAGAATCTCTGAGGCAGCCTCTGAACTAGCACATAAACATTTCCTAAGAGAATTTCAGTTACTGCATCTTCCAGAACTGAGATGCAGTGTCGGGGTTGTACCTACACTAATCCTTTCATGTGCAGCTAGCTTAAAATATTTTTCCAGTGAGCTTCCTCTTAAAATGCCAGTATTGCAAATTGGCTTCTCATCAGTGCTTTGTTTGGAATCGGCCAGCTTTACATTTGTAGGTGTAGTGAAGATTATTTTTAATTGGTTTTTTTTTTTCATTTAACAGTAGTCAGCCATTTCTCATCTTGGACTTTATATTTCAAGTAGCACTGCAAAACGGTGTTTGAATAATAAAAAAATTGGTTTTTTTGTTGTAGTGATGTCGATGCTGTTTTACCTCCTGCTGCTCTGGTGACTGCCGCTGAACTTTCTAAATCTTCTGCTCTATCAATCAGCAGTTTGTTGGAAGAGAAGGTAAATTTTATTTCAGCGTATGCAGTGATTCTTGTATTTTAGTAGAGCTTATTTTCTAACTGTTTGCGTTTATTCACAAGGGCTATCAGGTTCCTGTACTAAGACAACCAGCATTACCAAGTCTTCTGGGCCCCCAAGCACAATCAATACCCACAACGGGTAAGTAACTACAACTTTAGAATGTCTTCTAAAAAAACTAATCTTAAGATAAACTGAATGTTGTTTTTTTATCCTCCCCCCCCACTCCAAAAGGTCATCCAATGAGAGCCGGTTCGCTTCGCTCAGCAGGTGGCAGACCAGGCTGGGAACTGTAAGTATTCCACAGAAATTCAATATATTGCTACTTGTAGCCTGTTAAATTACGCTGTAACACATAACTTACACAACAGATGATTTATAATGAAATCAGTATGCACAGATAGTTGTGGAGAATACAAGTGGTAATTAATTTTTAAATGACTTAATTTGATTTAGCTTTAACAAAGGGGATCTGTGCTTGCAGTAAGATTACTTAAAATAAAATTCCAGTACGTAATTGAAAAGAGGACTCTGAAAAATGAAGACTTTTTGAAGAAACTGTAATTACATATTAAAATTAAATATAATTAAAGGATCAGATGAAAAGCCACCCTTCTGCTTACTGGCTGAATAGGGCTGAAGAAGCTGATTTCCCAATAGAAATCAGCTTCCAGCATTCTTTCTTTAGCAACTTAGTTGATATGGATTGAGCAAATTATTGGAAAAGTCAACGCTGTTATATTATGACATTTTAAAATTTCTTCCATTTAGTGATTTCAAATAGCCAAGCTGCTTTTTCTCAGCTAGAGAGGAGTCTGTTTTATCTGTTATTGCAGCGTCAAGGTAGTCCTTCATTTGGTATAGACAGATTATAAAGGTGCATTGTGTTTATAAAATCTTGAAGATAAATCAAAACAAAAACAAGGATCGATCCCACAGATTATCTAAAATCTCAAATTGAGAGAGAAAGAAAATAATTCAGGAACAAGAGCAGGCCAAACGCATCACCATGACACAACAGCATAGGAAGCGTATGTGGGAGATGTTAAAAGAAGTTTGAGAGAAGAGTAGTGAGTGTCTGTGCAGTGCTTTGAAGGTCAGCAGTGTGCAATACGAAGTGTATCTCGGGGAGTGGTGGAGGAGCGGTGGGCACTTGGCACGTGGGAGAGGAGAGTCGCTTTGAAGCATGGGCAGCCTCCATCTGCAGTTGCAAAAATGAGTATAAGGAGAGGAGGCTGAGGGAATGGTTAGGGGTGAGGTTGTGGAAGGGAAGTCTGAGGATCAAGAAGTGAGTGTAGCCTGAAATGAACACAAAGCAGAGAGAAAAACGCTTAAGCTGAGATCAAGAAGTGCTCGGCACCATGCTCTCACTGCATTCACTTTCCTCTAAAATCAGGGCACAGTGTAACAAGCAGTGACACCTGGTTTTGGGTTTCTTTTGAAGTGCAAATCGAGGACGCCCACATGGTGAACGTGCCCAGAGGACTCAGACCCCAACACTGCCAGCATCAGCACCAGTCTTTGTGCCTGTGCCGCCTCCTCCCTTGTACCCTCCACCACCCCACGCACTCCCTCTGCCACCCGGCGTACCACCACCGCAGTTTCCTCCTCAGTTTCCACCTGGTCAGCCTCCCTCCGCTGGGTACACTGTCCCCCCTCCGGGATATCCCCCAGCTCCTGCAAACATGTCCTCCGCTTGGGTACCAGCAACAGTACCAACGGCTCATTCAAACGCCATCCCAACGACACAAGCACCTCCTTTATCTAGGGAGGAGTTTTACCGAGAGCAACGGAGACTTAAAGAGGAGTAAGTATTTGGCTCGGTGACGTTGCCTTGTTTTTCATTTTTGTATTTCGATAGCGTATCGGACTGCAGTTACACTAAAGTGCATCTGACATAAACAGAAATGACATAGTGTTTTTTCCGATATACTTTGTCATGGCAGATGGTAAACATACAAAACTAAAACAAGACAAATGTAATTCTAAAGCTTTCCCTAAAACTTCTAGGAATTCTAAACTGTTTTTGCTTAAATAGGATGTTCACCTTTTGCATTTGCATGCAGTATACATTTTCTCATATTGGCCATGTTTTGTTTCTTGATGTCTTTTTGTAATAAAGGTCAAACTATAATTGTAATAAAGGTCAAACTTATTTTAACAGGGAAAAGAAAAAGTCCAAACTTGATGAGTTTACAAATGATTTTGCTAAGGAATTGATGGAATATAAAAAGATTCAAAAGGAGCGTAGGCGTTCGTTTTCCAGGTAACTGCTTTACATGTCCGTAATGGAGAAGCAGATTGTCTAGAAGAATCAGGAGGAGTTCCACTCCACCTCTCTATCGTTAGATGGATTGGATGATTTGAGGGATTAGCAGTGGCAGGAGTTCCCAGTGCAGGTTACCAGCTCAAATGTGGCAGAGATGACAGGTGACCAATAGTTGTAATTTGGCAGCAGTCGTTAAGGAGCGGGTGTCACTAAAGCTTCTCTGTAATGACATCCTTCACCTCCTGACAGCCGTGAGGAGACCAGAAACCAAATAGATGTAGTAGCTGGATTGTCTGCGTCTCCAAATTCTGATTGTAACCGTTACATCAAAGCACTTCGGAGGAGATCTGTGAGAGAAATTGTCTTCGCTTCCCCTTTTTGGTTATCTGATGTGGATACATGGAGAGGTTTTAACCTGGACTGCAAACTGGTGGCTTTTGCTAGTATTTTGTTGACATTGTTAAATTTTTCTTAGGAATTAAAAGATCGGATCTGTTTTTAAGGAAATTTAAGTTTGTGAAGCACTTCAAGATGAGGCATAATGCTAATGAAAATACGCAGAATAATGTGAAATGGTTCTTTAAAAAATAATAAAAACTTGTGAAAACTCAGGGTAGCTAATGGTTTCTATCCCAAAAAATCGCTTGGACAGGCGTTTGCATAGCTCTCTATTGGTAATACTGTTAGCATCTTTCCTAGAGTAATGGCATAGAGGCATATTACTGGAGGCTGAGTTAAGAAGCTTTTAGATTTGCTTTTTCTTGAAATGTGGTCACTATCCTTGTTTAAAGCTAGAGGTATGTGCAAATTTTTGCTAGGACGTCTGGCTAGAAGTGTTGATGAGGTAGTACTGTATCTGTATATAAGATTGCAGTAGGAGTATTTTAAATCTGTGCAAATTGCCAAATAGGTAGTGAAGTTCAGTAGAGTAAGCTGGCGTTTTAAAATGGAGCTTTACTGTCTTCAGGCTAAATCGTGTTTTCTTGTTGTTTGATACTGCACCGTAGCCGTTCAGACTTGCTCTTTTTGCATCTTACTGCAATAAAAATGATTTGCACTGCATGTGGTTGCTGAGTAGTGAAGAATGTGCGTGTTCCCGTACCAGTAGAGGCCAGTATACACCACTTTAAATCAATCAATAGCTGTGCTAGTTTGTGTGCTAGAAGTGAGTGGAAATAGACTTACCCTTCGTGTATGTTTTTACACTAACAAAGCAGCAGCTGTTCTGTCTTGTAAGCAGAAACTTTTACACGTTATCAAGTTCTTCAATTTGCAGTAGCGTTATGTCAGCAGCTGAAAGAAGCTTTGACATAAGCATATGGAGAGGAAAAAAAAACCCAAACCAGATTTGGGAGGAAAAACATTAGGGAGATTGACTGTTTTGAATTAACTTCATTTATTTTTTTTTTGTGTGTTGTGCTTTTTTTAAGGTCCAAGTCTCCCTATAGTGCTTCGTCTTACTCTAGAAGTTCGTACACCTACTCCAAGTCAAGATCAGGTTCTTCCCGCTCTCGCTCCTACTCTCGATCATTTAGTCGTTCCCATTCTCGCTCCTACTCACGATCGCCACCGTATCCAAGAAGAGGCAAAGGGAAGAGTCGTAACTACCGTTCTAGGTCAAGGTCACATGGTTATCACCGTTCGAGGTCAAGGTCACCACCATACAGAAGATACCATTCGCGGTCAAGGTCTCCAGTGTTTAGAGGCCAGTCTCCCACTAAACGGACTGTACCTCAAGGGGAAGGAGAGAGGGAGTATTTTAACAGATACAGAGAAGTTCCACCGTATGATATGAAAGCTTACTACGGGAGATCTGTTGACTTTAGAGATCCATTTGAAAAGGAAAGATACAGAGAATGGGAAAGGAACTATAGAGAATGGTATGAGAAGTTCTACAAGGGCTACGCTGTTGGTGCTCAACCCCGGCCTCCAGTAAACAGGGAGAACTTTTCTCCAGACAGGTTTGGTCCACCTGGGACCAGGCGAGAGAATTCGCCGTATACTCGGGGGCGTAGGGAGGATTATCCTGGTGGACAGAGCCACAGAAATCGTAATATAGCTGGAAATTACCCCGATAAAACTTCTGGAAGAGAGAGCCATGGCGTCAAAGATCCTGCAAAATCAAAAGAGAAGGAGGTGGAAAATCCACTGGGAGATGGCAAAGGAAATAAACATAAAAAACATCGGAAGAGAAGAAAAGGGGATGAGAGTGAAGGATTTCCCAGTGCCGAGTTGTTAGAAGGTGCGAGAAAACCAAGAGAGCCAGTTGCAGCGGAAGACGTTAAAACGGACTCGTTGTTCATCCTCCCAAGCAGAGATGATGCCACCCCTGTGAGAGATGAGCCGATGGAAGCAGATTCTATTGCTTTCAAACCGGTGTCTGAAAAGGAGAAAAAAGAGAAGGATAAGCCAAAAGCAAAAATTGACAAGACAAAGCGAAAAGTAGAAGTGGCTGTTCCTCCTAAGAAAGACAATGTAGTAAAACCAGCTAAAGCTTCTCAAGAGAAGACGGACACCGATCGTGAAAAGTCTCCTCGAACAGAATCTTCTGGGAAAAAAATGAAGGAGGAGTTGCCAAAAACAGACAGTGTTAAAACATCTTCCTCTCAAAAGGATGAGAAGGCTCTTGGTACCCCACGGAAGGCTCACCCAAAAGTAACAAAAGATCACCCAGAAACCAGACCAGCCAAGGAGGAAAAGGCAAAGAAAGACCATCCAAAAGAAGCCAAGTCGGAGAAGCCCTCCAACAAAGAGGACAAGGCAAAAAAACCTGCTGAAAAAAGTAAACCTTCTGATGCAAAACCTGAGAAAAGAAAAAGAAAAGCAGATGAAAAGGTCGATAAAGAACATGATGCCACTTCCACAAAGGCCTCTAAACCGGAAACTGCGGAGTCGAAAACATCGCCAAAGGGGAAGACTGAGCCTGATGGTGAAAAAGGAGAGCGAACGCCAGAAAAAGATAAATCTGCTTTTCTTAACAACCCCGCAAAAAAGATTAAACTTAACCGAGAAACTGGCAAAAAGATTGTGAGTGGAGAAAATGTGCCACCTGCAAAAGAACCTGTTGAGAAACCTGAGCCGAGCAGCAGCAAAGTTAAACAAGAAAAAGGAAAGGGAAAAGCGAGAAGAAAAGTAACAGCAGCTGATGGATCTAGTTCAACTCTTGTAGATTACGCCAGGTACTTCATCTTCTTTTCATAGTCTTCCCCCCCCCCAATTTAAAATTCTTTATGGTGACTGACGAAAGGAACAGCTAAATCTGTGCTATATCAGTGAATAATCTGTGCTTTTCCCTGTTAAAGCGTACTTGGGTCAAAAATTGTTAAAGCAAGCAGTCTGTACTGCACAGAAAGCTAAGAAGGTTAACTCGTTGGTGATGTGTTTGACCCTTACTTCTGGGACTGCTGTTCCTCTCTTCTTACTCGTTACGCGTTGACTCTTTGAGGTGTCCCTTCTTACATCTTCCTTCAAATCCAGCATAACAGACATGTCTATACCATTCAATATTTTGCATTTTAAAAATCGCAAGGTGCTGTCATGATCTGCTTTTGTCAGTATGACATGAAATGATACCTTGCAGAAATAACAGCCTGACTGCCAGTATATTGGACTGATTTTAGCTTTGAGCCCAGTGCCATGTTGACACAGCTACGCTGCTTCCAGCTCAGCGCGAGTTGTTTTTGGCCCTTACCTTGGAGATCTCTCTACTGTATTGCATCGTGTGACACTGGGGGAGGAGCGATCTAGTGTGGAGCTGTTACTACGTACATTGCAGTGTCTAAAGAAGTAGGACAAAGCAAACTGAAAACGTTTAAGACATCCCTGGAAACTTAAAATAGTGTCTTGATAGTCTAAAAGGTTTTTAAAACGTCCATTTTTCTAAAGAACAACACTGGCACATGAGGATAAAACTTTGGTTGTGTATGCCTCTCCATAATTGCTTGCTTACATGTTGAGACACGAACGTATGTCTAATTTATCTGCCATTGGTAGAAATAGGGCATGGAGGAATTACCAGATCAGACAGCCCCAATCTGATAATCTTGTGTCTTTGTTAATTAAATGTGTAGTAGGAAGATACTAAATTAATTGATTGCTCGTAACCTTAGCTAGTGGACTCGTCCTTTCTCTTGTCTGTTCCCTTAATTGAACACCTCTTGGAAAAATACTGAAGATTTAGAAATGAAACAAAGGCCCTTCTATAAAATATTACAAAAGATGGCGGTGGATGTATCTTACCCGTTATTAATGTACGCTTTTTCCCTCTTAGCACTAGTTCTACTGGAGGAAGCCCCGTTAGAAAGACTGAAGAAAAGCCAGACACAAAACGAACTGTCATTAAGACCATGGAGGAGTATAACAATGATATAACAGCCCCTGCTGAAGACGTCATTATTATGATCCAGGTCCCTCAGTCAAAGTGGGATAAAGATGACTTTGAGTCTGAAGAGGAAGACATTAAATCTACCCAGGTGCCCACAAATGTAGGAAAACCTGCTAGTGTTATAAAAAACGTGAGCGTTAAGCCACCAAACCCCATAAAACACAGTGAAAAAGAGACAGAGCCTTTGGAGAAAACACAGAAAACTACAAAAGAGGTGAGTTACGAAAGCTCCCAGCATGACACAAAAAGTTCAAAAAGTTCAATATCAAATGAAAAAGGAAAAACCAAAGACCGGGATCATTCTTTGTCAGACAAGGACACTTCTGAGAAGAGAAAGAGCAGTGTGCAGCCAGAAAAAGACCACTCAGAACGTGCAGCTGAACAAGGAAATGGAAAAAATGTTTCTCAGTCTTCCAAAGACGGCAGATCTTCAGAGAAACACGATACTGGCCGTGGATCCACTGCAAAAGACTTTACTCCTAACCGAGACAAAAAATCTGACCATGATGGCAACAGAGATCATTCTAGTTCCAAGCGTAGAGATGAAAAGAGTGAATTAGCACGGAGAAAAGACTCCCCTTCTCGAAACAGAGAGTCAACATCGGCACAGAAAAGTAAGCCGAGAGACGAACGAGCGGAGCCGTCCAAAAAGGGCGCTGGAGATGCCAAACGGAGCGGCTATAGCCCTTCTCGGGAGCGGAAGCAGTCCGATCACAAAGCTGCTCATGATTCCAAGCGTACGCTGGAGGAGCACAAACCTCCAGATAAAAATTCAGGAAAAGAGAAAGAGAAGCACGTACCAGAAGTAAAGAGCAATAAAGAGAAAGAGCCAGGTGGTAATAAACCACCTGCGAAGCAAGAACCACCAGAAGAAAAAATTGAGAAAGAGAATGTGGCTGGACAGAACGATAAAAGCGTTGTCAAGCCCAAGCCTCAGGTAAGCAGCTCCTCACGGCTCTCCTCTGATCTAACGCGAGAGACAGATGAGGCTGCGTTTGTGCCAGACTACAATGAAAGTGACAGCGAGAGTAATGTATCTGCAAAAGATGAGGAGGCTGCAGGAAAGGTTCCGAAAGAACCGAAAGAAAAGGCTGTCGAGAAGGTGAAAGAGGAGACAGCAGCGCCTGCTGCCGCCGAGCAGCCGGAAGCAAGCCGAAGTCAGAGTCAGAGCAGCCCCAGCGTTAGCCGCAGCCGTAGTCAGAGCCCCTCAGAGAGTCAGACTCGAAGCCACAGCAGCAGTGCCAGCTCAGGAGAGAGTCAAGACAGCAAGAAAAAGAAAAAGAAGAAAGAGAAGAAGAAGCATAAGAAGCATAAGAAACACAAGAAGCATAAGAAACACATTGGAACCGAAACGGAATTGGAAAAGAGCCAAAAACACAAACACAAGAAGAAAAAATCGAAGAAGAGCAAAGATAAAGAGAAAGATGACCAAAAAGTGAAATCTGTCACCACATAGAATGACAGATTATAAAAAATGACTTAATTCCTAAGTCATCTGTATTAAATTTTGTTAAAATGTAAACGAATTCAAGCGTTGTAAATAATGACATGAAAGACCCTGTGCTGCACTTAAAATATTGCTGCTTGATTATTTGATTTTTACATCAGAGCTTTATAAAAGTGAACATTTTGTACAGAATTGTGAGTTGTGACCATGTAACATGAAAGGTTTTGCTGGGGCATCTTCTTTTTAACCACCGGTAATTAGTTTGGGTGGAGTTTACTGTACTGTGAAAATTTTCACATTTGAATTTTTTTTTTAATTGCCTGGCAGAAGCAGCTGGTATCAGTTATAAAATACCAGCAGAATGATTTGCAGAATACATTACAGCCCTGTTATGTCACTTTTTGATTACAATAAAAAGTTTTCAGTAAACTGTCCAACGTGATGAGAGTTCCAGTGGCAGCTGAACGCGCGCAGAGGAGAGGGACAGAGCGAAGCTGCCGGTAGGAGCTTGCTGGTAGCCAACGTCGGCGAGAAGGCGCACGCCAGCGGGTTTGACTTGGAACAGCCGGGAAGGACTGTACGTCTTCTGAGCTGGTGCAGTGTGGGGAGGTAACGCCGAGTGGACTGGGGTTTAGATTGCGAAAGGTGGTGTAAGGCCCCGAAAATACGGCCCCCCCCGAACAGCTGGCGCGAGGTAACGTCACGCAGTCCGCAGTCACCTTGCAGCGTTGTCCCAGTTGGTTTCGGAAGCTGTGGCCGTTCGCCAGCAGACATTGACACGTGTTTTAAGATGCCCTGTAATCTGTATTTTCTCTCAATAGTGCTGATCGCCAAGACATGTTTGGTTTTTAAACAGAAGCTTTGTCAGTAGTATTTTCGTACAGCGGTGCCACACGATGCAGAACGAGCCCTGCCGGGGAATGTGGGCTTCAGCGAGTGAGCCTGGCAGAGGAGAGCCCGCTGGAAAGGCAGGCTTCTGCTTTCAACTGCTTGAAACGGCGACAGGAAACCTAGAAAATGGCATTTAATTAGCTTGATAATTTTGAGAGAGATGTAATTTAAAAAAAAAAAAAAAA
>Ga0065711_1008666_pt1 | contig 14702 bp, 9 predicted proteins | sample Hoacrofraction12_FD_59098 | JGI IMG/M metagenome (GOLD analysis project Ga0065711, IMG submission 59098) | Hoatzin crop microbial communities from Cojedes, Venezuela - Epithelial fraction 12 v2 (version 2) | ecosystem: Host-associated > Birds > Digestive system > Esophagus > Crop | place... | reverse complement strand
CGCTTTAGAAATCTATCTCACGTGAAATAAATTTCTATCTCACGTGAGATAATTTTTTATCTCATATCATTTAACTTTTTTAACAAACGAGATTTTCTGAAAATCTGCGTTCAAAAATTCGACATTTTACGCGGAAAAATGTTAAAAATGCGTATAAAAATTGTATAAATCCATCATTTTAACATTTTTCGCGTTGAGTTACGACAAAATTTCATTGAAAAACGGCAAAAATTTGTGCATTAGAAATTGGTCGGTCAAATGTAAACGGATGTTAAATTCGCGCGTTAAAAAGTTTTAAAATTGAGCGATTTTTTTAAGTGAGTTTTCTGTTTTAACAGTTGTTAAATCTGGCGCAAAAAAAACGCGTAAATTGCGGTCAAAAAAAGCAACGAAATCAGTGCGATTTCGTTGCGTTTTTTTTGCGTTTCGTTAAGACAAAATTTTGTCGCTTATGCAGTCGGTTAGCGAATCCTTACATTTTTGACGTGATACACGCTCGTTGCGACCTTCTCATCGCATCCCTCGAGCGGCGGGCATTTGTCTTGATTTGGCGTTTGACGATCGGGCAGATTGCGATACGCGCCAGTGCGGAGCGAAAGGCGTTCAACGCTTTTCGTCGCGTGCATCAACGGCAGCGTCGTTCCATTGACTTTGAACGTTCCTTCCTGCACATCCACTTCGATTCTGACGTGCATCCATTCGCCAGCGCGATAGGTTGCGATGGTCGTTCCCATGCCTTTCAGTTCGCCTTTGCTCATCTGCAAGCACGCAGCACGCGTACCGTGACGGTCGGTGATGTCGATCTCGAACGGTTCGTCGTGTTCCGCTTCGACCATCACATCAAATTCGGCAGTCGTTTGCGTGTTTTCTTCAAAAATTCTTATTGCACGCGCGTAGTCGTATGGGTCGCTGTCGGTCAGGCACAGCGTGTGCGCGTCGTCGATGAACACGTTAGCCCACTGCGGACGGTAGATGTTCCAGTTGGTTATCGTGCCCTGCGGTTCTATCTTGTTGAAATCGTCGGCTACTTCACCGTTCCACGTCGATCGGATAGGCAGTTGCACGCGGCTCACCCATATATCCTCTTTGTTAACGCTGTAAGTTAGCCACATATTTTGGTCGTTTGGCGTCGCCTCGCCTTCGGTTATGCCTCTTACATAGCATGGGCCAAAGTCTTTGTTTTCGCCAAAAAATCTGCGCGGAGGCACTTCGCCATGCACGATGCACATGTTATCGAATCGTATTCCGTCGTCCGACGAAATTACAATCAGCGGATAGCGATAGGGTTGCGTCTCGATAGGATTGTAGGCTATTGCGTAGCGACCGTCGGCAGTGCGTTGACCCCATTGTTTACCGCCAGCCATGATTAGCGTTGGGCATCTTACGGGCGTACTCCACGTCATTCCGTTGTCGGGACTCAGTGCAGCATACGACCATTTCCACAAAGCAACAGTCTGTCCGTCTTTTCTGTGAAAATAAGACGTTGCTTGCACGCGGTTAATTGAGTCTTTTAGGTTATAGAAACCATCTAAACCACGATCTTCGTCTATCCATTGAAGCGTCTTCAATTTATCGTTTAGCAACGCCTCGCACGCTTGTCGGAATCCTTTGTCTTTCGATTTCGTATAAAAAGGATAGGCAGTATTTTTCTCGTTCCAGTCAGTGTGCGACGAATAACGTATGAAATAAATTGGTCCGAGCGTGCCATCCTTGTATATTTCACGCGCAACACGACCGATTCCGCCTTGCTTGAACGGACTATAACTATGCCCATAGAAAGCCACTGTCAGCAAACGACCGTTGGGAGCCGTGTAGAATCCCATTCGCTGATGCATGATATAGCCGTAGTAACCGTCGGGATAGGTCACGCCTTCAGGTGCTTTATATTGCGGGAACGCCACGATAGGTTTGTCCCACGTGCGTCCGTCAGCGCTACTCACGAGGAATGTTTGTCCAGGAGGCTGTTGTTCGTCGCTCGGATTCGAGAGATACTGCAGCCAAAAGCGACCCTGCCAATAGGTTATGTTAGCAGCGTGATTGTAAGTCCATCCGTAGCCGTCGGAAAGTGCAGGATTAGAACGATTGGCTCGCATAACCTGAATGTTTTCTGTGCCGATAGCGTAGCGGAAACCGCCTTCGTGAAGACGGGGATTGCATATTTCGCCGCCAATGTATGCAACAGGTTCTTCTTTTGTGCCTGTTTGAGAAAAAAGTTGTGTGGAAATAAAAATAAAAAATAGCAGAATGATTGTCTTTTTCATGCCTCAAAGATAGAGAAAAACGCTCATTCTGCCAAAAATGTGTTTATTTTTCTTGCTGTTCTGCGTGCATCATGCTGCGCCATTTCATGTAACCCATCACCGCAATGACGACATACAATGCGTAAAGACCAGATTTGAACGGTAATCCTTTATAGAAATAAAGCGCGAACGTGACAATATCGACCACAATCCACAGCAACCACTGCTCCAGATACTTGCGCGCCAACGCCCAAAGGGCGATAAAGCTGAAGGCGGTGGTGAAACTATCGGCGAGAGGCACTGTAGAATCGGTGTATTTCACGAGAATTATATAAATAACTGCCCACAATGTGATGGTAATCAATGCACCTGGAAGGATGTATTGCTTTTTGAAATGTGTAATGGGCAGCGTTTTCGATGTTGATTCACCATCTTTCTTTCCGAAACGCCATGCCAGAAATCCGTAGATGGTCATAGCGATGTAGTAGAACTCCATGCCACAATCGGCGTACAATCCTTTGTCGTAGTAGAGAATGATGTCAAGCGCCTGCATGATGAAACCAACGAGCCAGAGCCATATACTGGCTTTGTATTCCAGCAAGATATACGCCAAACCCAGCAGGGTTGTGATGATATCGAGATAGTTTAGCGAAAAGTTTTCAATCATCTGATTTTTAGAATGTTATGGATGCGTGTGCTAAGAAGTGGATTGGCGCTTGTGCAGAGTAAACCGACCACGAGTAGAACCACTCGCTGGTGTTCTGGAACGCGTAAACATTGCCGTTGTTGTCGGTGGCGAAATTCATACCGCACGAGCCATTGCTTTCGTATTTACGATTAAAAATATTGTAGATGGTTGCACCGATGGTGATGTTCTTTGTCCAACGAGTCTTAAACGAATAAGACAGGTCGATATCTGTTGTAGAAAACGCATCGATCACTGCACTAACGCGCTCGTTGTTGTTGTCTTCATCGATGTAACTATCGAATCCAGAATTGGTCATGTATTGTTTGCTGACGAATTTATTCATCATTGCGACGCGGAAGCCACGCCATGTGTAGCTAATTTGATGGTTGACGATTGCAGCAGGCGAGAAAGCGAGTGGCGTTTCGCCTACATTGACTTTGGAGAGCGCCCAAGTGTTGCGGTCGATGACGGTCAACTCCATATTTCTTGCGCGGTTTTTGCTCAGCGTTGCATTGATACCCCAGTCCAGTCCATCGATTGGTCGCCACTGCGCCATGAGTTCGATTCCCATTCTATACGAATCCTTGATGTTTCGCGCAACCATTTCGCCGTTAGCGTCTTGCGCGCCAGTCAGAACAAACTGGTTGTCGTAGTCCATGTAGTAGAAATTCGCGCCAAGAAGCAGCTTATCCGTTTTGTATTCTGCACCAATCTCGAGGTCGTTCAATCGTTCAGCTTCGGGATTCACTTCTTCAGTTTCGGCAAGCATGTCTTCGAAATCGTTGCGCGTTGGTTCCTTGTGCGCGATAGCGTAAGATGCGTAGATGCGGAGTGGAGATGTGATGTTATATGATAGTCCGAATTTTGGATTGAAGAAGTTGTAAGTTTTATCTAACGTCAACGGTCGTTGCTGTTTATTATCATCAAATTCCTGTGACGTTCCATCCATTTTGTATCCTACGTGTCTGTATTGCAAATCAATGAATCCGTTGAGCCCACGCATGAATCTGTACGTGAGTTTCGCGTAGATATTTCCGTCAGTCTTCTTTGCGTTGTTGCGGTAATACTCGTGAGAAGCCTCGAGCGTGTTTCCAGCGCTGGAAAACACTTGTTCGCCGTTGTCATCCCAATAATATTGACTTCCAACCCATTTAACTACGCCAAAGTGATCGCCGTCATATTTATTCAAACCGCCACCAAGCGTTGCTTTCAGACCATCGTGGTTATCGTAATTCACAGAAGCGACAGCGCCATAGAAGTCGTTGAGCATTTTCTTTTGCCTAACCAAATCTGCTCGAAGACCGCCACTGATGAGGTATTTGTAGAGCTTTTGATCGGTTTTGTACTGCTCATAATATCCGTTTCCATGCGTATAGTGGAGCGCAACGTTGAAGTTTAGATCATTGTTGAGCGTCTGATTCCAAAGCAGTTGATAGTTTTGCTGGTGGTAATTATCGGTTTGGTTGTCGTAGAAAGCCGTATTACCGTTGAGATCGGTGTATTTTCCGCTTGGGTTGTATGTGCGACCATATTTTTCCATATCTGCTTTCGAAGCGTAATCCCAAGCCATATAAGTTTTTTCTGTGCCGTTGAAAGTGATAAACTTAATCGCTGTTTTTTCGCCGAAATACGCTGCTTGCAGGAAGTAACTATTCAGTCGGCTGGAAGCGCGATCGATGTAGCCATCGCTGCCGATATTCGACAGTCGTCCTTGCAAACCCCAATGGCCGTTCAATATACCAGTAGAAAATTTCAGCGTTTCCTTGTGCGTACCATAGCTTCCGCCACTCAGATCGAGCGTGAAATAAGGTTTCATTCCAATATTTTCGGTTTGCATATTGATGGTCGCGCCAAACGCAGCGCCACCGTTTGTCGATGTTCCAACGCCGCGTTGCAGTTGTACTGATTCGAGACTCGAAGCTAAATCACCAAGATTAACCCAGTAGAGCTGCGCACTCTCGGCGTCGTTCATTGGAATACCGTTGGTTGTGATGTTGATGCGAGTAGGGTCTGTGCCTCTGACGTGAATACCTGTGTAGCCTACGCCCATACCTGCGTCAGATGACGACGTAACTGATGGCATCATGTTCAGCATTTGCGGAACATCTTTTCCGTGATTAACGGTTTGGATGTCTTTTTTACTAAAATTAGTGTACGCCATCGGCACGTCTTTGTTGGCGCGCGTTGAGATAACTTGCACACCTTCGAGTTCTACGGTGCGCAATGAGTCGTTTGTTTGCGCCGTTGCTGCAGAAGCGAAAGCGCAAAGCATGATTGAAAAAAATACTTTCTTCATTCGTGAAGTGTTTTTAAGTAAAATAGAAAGAAGGGGAGTGTTCAAGCGCACGAGGCTCTATCGCAATTAATATCCCTACGCCAGCTATTATCTGGATCAGGTTACAGGGTATCTTCTCAGCCCGCCAATAGACGAGCACCCCTTGACAAGCGTTTCTTGTCATTGCAAAAGTAAGTTATTCTTCTGATTTATGCAAAAAAAATACAAGAAAAGGCTGAAAACACGCTCGTTTTCAGCCTTTTCTGTTTAGAATGCCTGTTTATTTACATTTTGGGCACCATGGTTTGAGTTGTTTGAAGAAGTCGTTGCCTTTGTCATCTACGAGGATGAAGGCTGGGAAATCTACTACTTCGATTTTCCAGATAGCCTCCATACCGAGTTCAGGATATTCAACGCATTCGATACTCTTTATGGAATCGTGTGACAGAACGGCTGCTGCGCCTCCTATGCTGCCGAGATAGAATCCGCCATGCTTCTTACAAGCATCGGTAACCACTTGTGTACGATTTCCTTTCGCAATCATGACGAGTGAAGCGCCATGCTCTTGGAATTCATCTACATACGGGTCCATTCTATTTGCAGTAGTTGGGCCCATAGAGCCGCATGGCATTCCTTCAGGAGTCTTTGCTGGGCCAGCGTAGAGTATAGGATGATTTTTGAAATAAGCAGGAAGATCTTCTCCTGCATCGAGACGCGCTTTTAGTTTAGCATGAGCAATATCGCGAGCCACGATAATTGTTCCGCTAAGGCTAACTCGTGTAGATACAGGGTATTGCGACAGAATCTTGCAAACGTCTTTTATCGGTTGGTTTAAGTTGATTTTGACGCCGCTTCCTTCGCCTTCCTTGCGGAATTCTTCGGGAATTAATTCTGTAGGATTGTTGTCGAGTTTCTCAATCCACACACCTTTTTCGTCGATTTTTGCTTTGATATTTCTGTCGGCTGAGCAACTAACGCCGAGTCCGATAGGGCAGGAAGCGCCATGACGTGGCAATCGGATGACGCGAACGTCGTGTGCGAAACATTTTCCACCGAATTGCGCGCCTAATCCTATCTTATGCGCTTCGTCGAGCAGTTGTTTTTCGAGTTCAACGTCGCGGAATGCGCGTCCCGTTTCATCGCCTGTCGTTGGTAGATTGTCGTAATAGTGAGTTGATGCCAGTTTAACAGTAAGCAAATTCTTCTCTGCAGAAGTTCCTCCTATGACAAATGCGATGTGATATGGTGGACATGCAGCCGTACCGAGTGTTTTCATTTTTTCAACGAGGAAAGGTACGAGCGTATTTGGGTTTTGTATGCGTGCTTTTGTCTCTTGATAGAGATAGGTTTTATTAGCACTACCTCCGCCTTTCACTACACAGAGAAAACGATACTCGCATCCTTCGGTTGCCTCGATATCGATTTGCGCTGGTAGATTGCAGCGTGTGTTTACTTCTTCATACATCGAAAGCGGTGCATTCTGCGAATAGCGCAGGTTTTCTTGTGTATAAGTTTTGAAAACACCCTTTGCAAGTGCTTCTTCATCGCAGAATCCAGTCCAAACTTGCTGACCTTTTTCGCCATGTATTATCGCTGTGCCCGTATCTTGACAGAATGGAAGCACACCTTTGCATGCTGTGTCTGCATTGCGTAGAAATGTGAGCGCAACGAACTTATCGTTTTCGCTCGCTTCAGGGTCTGTCAAAATACTTGCTACTTGCTCGTTGTGGGAGCGACGCAACATAAAATTAACGTCACGAAAACAAGCGTTAGAGAGTTGCGTTAGCGCTTCAGGAGATACCTTTAGGATTTTATTTCCTTCGAATTCGGTTGTCGAAACGCCTTCACTGGTCAACAGATAGTATTCTGTGGTGTCTTTTCCCATTTGAAACATGGGAGCATACTTAAATTCTACTGTTTTACTCATTGTGTTTTATGTGTTTGTTTAGTATCCAAAAATTTGTTCGGTGGTTACTCTCTTGATTGGACCAATCTTTTCCAGCGCTTTCATATCCAGTTCTTTTTCGTCGCCAAGAATGATATAGCGATGGGTTTTATTAGCCATGTGATTCTTTTCGAAGTTGATAATATCTTGGAACTGCAGTTTAGGAATGGCGTTGTAGATCTTTTCGTCGATATCGTAGTCGATTCCTAATCGTTTGTTCGAGAAATATTTATTGAAAATACCAGTTTTGGTAGTGCGTTCCGTAGCAAGGCGTTTCATCAACGACTGTTTTGCGAGGTCGAAAGCCTTTTGCGACTGTGGCATCTCATCGAGAATTTCGTTGAATGTGTTGATACAGTCGATCATCTTATCGTTCTGCGTTGAGATATACGTGCGCGACCATTCTGGTTTGTCTTTTCGTGATGGTGTGTAGTAGCGAGCGGCTGCGCTGTATGCTAAACCACGAGTCTCGCGCAACTCTTGGAAAACGAGACTATTCATTCCGCTGCCGAAATACTCGTTGAATAGTTCGATAACGGCTGAGTTTTCAGGATTCCAGCTTGTGTTTTCGTTGCTGTATTGACCCATTAGGATGCTCTTTGCATTGAATGGCGCGATGATTACTTCGTTCTGTGGCGTTGTTTCCATCACAAATTCTTTTCCTTTAGGTGCAGGAGCGAGACGTTTTGCGGTCTTGTGGGTTTTATCGATGGTTGCGATGACGTCAGAGAGTTTATCTGGACCATAATAAAGCACGGTATGCTCGTAGTTTTTCAGTCCTTTAATCAAATCAACCAACACTTGCGGATTGGTTTCCTTAAGTTCTTTTTCGCTCATGTAGTTCAAAGAAGGATTGTATTCGCCATAACGACCGTAGTCCCACAATGCATTCCAGTTGTTACGCTGGCTTTTCTTGGCGTCGTTGCGTGCTTTGAGAACGAGATCTGTGTAGTTTGCCCACGCAGTTTTATCAACTTTTGCGTTAGTCAGTATGTTTTCGAACAGCGCCAACGCTTCTGGCATATTTTCACTCAGTCCACTGAGAGAAACATTCGTAACGATGCCAGATGAAGAAACGTTGTATGAGCAAGCCAACTTATAGAATTGTTGTTTTATTTGCTCAGCCGAGAGTTTGTCTGTGCCGAGATATTTCAGATACTCTGCAGCATCGTCGAGTCGTTTATCGTATTCTGTTCCGAATTCATAACGGAAAGTTAGATTGAATATGCCGTTCTGTTTGTTTTCCACGTACATTACAGGCAGACCTCGTTTAGTTGTGCCTTTCTGCATGTCAGTTTCGAAATTAACAAAGCGCGGCTGAATTGGATCTGCATGAGATGCGATGATATCTTTAACAAACTGACTCTGAAGGTCGCGATTGCTTGGAATAGGAGTAATCGCTGGCTTGTCAATCTTTTTATTTCCAGTGTCATCTCCTTGCTTTTTATAAATAGCGATGTAATTGTCGTTCAGATGTCGTTGCGCGAAATCTACAATTTGTTGCTTTGTCATGCCAGAGATGCGATCCAGACTTCCTACAACGTCGCTCCATTCTTGTCCATTAATGAATGCGTCAACGAAATAGTTAGCACGCGAACGGTTATTCTCTAAAGAACGATAGAAACGCAGCTTTTTGTTGTTGATAACCGATGGCAACAAATCGTCAGAGAAGTCACCTTTCTTCAGTTTCTCTATTTCTCCGAGCAGTAGTTCACGCACTTCGTCGAGCGATTGACCTGCTTTAGGAACGCCAACCAATGAAAGACCGCCGTATTCCGCAAGTGTTTCAGTTCCAGCGCCAGCTCCGAGAACTTTCATTGTTTGTTCCAGATCCAAATCCATTAGACCTGCTTTGCCATTTGAAAGAATGTCGGAAATAACTTCAAGCGTGTCAGTTTGATATGACTTTGCGCCGTCGAAGCGCCACGCGAGATAGAGTGTTTCTTGTTCTTTTCCGATTATTGTTGTGTCGCGATGCGAAGTTATTGGTTTAAGAGGAGCATACTGTGGCACTGTAAGATTTTCGTTACGCTTCCAGTTACCAAAATATTTCTCTACGATAGCCATCGTTTTGTCGAAGTCGAGATCGCCAGACATGCAGATGGCAACGTTATTTGGGCAATAGTAGTTGTTAAAGTAATTCTTGATGTTTGTAATTGATGGATTCTTCAAGTGGTCTTGCGTGCCAATCGTTGTTTGTGTGCCATAAGGATGACCAGGGAACAACATACGGCAGAGCGCTTCCCATATACGGTGACCGTCGCTTGCTATACCAATATTATATTCCTCGTAAACGGCTTCGAGTTCTGTGTGGAATCCGCGAATAACCATGTTTTCGAAGCGATCACTCTGAATCTTTGCCCAGTTATCTAATTCGTTTGCTGGAATATCTTCTGTGTAACACGTTACGTCGTTGCTGGTATAGGCATTTGTTCCTTCTGCACCAATACTCGACATCAGCTTGTCGTATTCGTTAGGAATGTTATATTTTGCAGCCAATTGCGAGACTGAGTCGATGCGATGGTACATTTCTTTGCGCTGTTTTGCGTCGGTCATCTTGCGATAGTCCTCATACATCGCTTCGATTTCATCGAGATACGGTTTTTCTTTCTCTGCATCAATCGTACCGAACTGCTTTGTACCTTTGAACATCAAGTGCTCCAGATAATGCGCCAAGCCAGTTGTCTCTGCTGGATCATTGCGACTGCCTGTTCGTACAGCAATCAGCGTTTGGATTCTTGGTTTTTCAGTGTTTTGAGAAAGGTAAACTTTCAGTCCATTTGGCAACGTATAAATTCGTGCGCCAAAGGGATCGCCCGCTATTGATTCATACTGGCGAGTTTGTGCGCTTGCCATCGCAAAACCAACGATGAGCATCAGCACGCTAATTAAAACTTTCTTTTTCATATACTAATCATTTAGGGTGTTATCACATTATTATATATATAATATAGGTGTAAATTACCATTGTTCGAAATCGACTTCTCGATCCAGTTGTTGTAAGAAATTATCGAGAACCGCTTGCTCTACGTCGCCAAGCTGATATTCTTTTTCCGCATCTTTACGAATTTCGGCAATCCAAGCACGTCTTGCGGTGATATAGTCTTGCCGTATGCGCTCAGCGTCTTTTTCTGTAATCACATCGAGCCCGTAATAATCTTGCATCAGCTTGTAAGCCCAAGCCCATCTATATTCACTATAATTGCGGTTTATCTCATTAAAACGCTCGAGCACGTCGTTGATGTCGCTAATGCGTTGAGATTTAATATCATCTATTAGTCGCAATTCTTCAGATTCAGGCAATAGCAGTCCAGAGAGGTCATTCCATTTTCCAGTTCCTACGCTACTCTTCGGTATCTCCAATGGATGGCGTTTCAAAACAGCGCCCATAAAAATGCGGAGCGCTATGTCGTAATATTTTATGCCCTTTTGGAGAGAACTGCAACGTATGACGTATTCGTGGTAGTTATAAGTAGAAACGTTAGTGCCGCTTGCAGCGCGCAAACGCTCCAAGATATCTTTGCCGCGCACGATTTCGCCAACAGAGAACGGCGAGAGCCAATCGAAATTCACGATACTTTTTTGGCTAATCTTTGGTCTGGCGTCACGCTTTGGCCATTTACGAATGTCACGATACAATCCGACAGTCGTAAGATTACGTCCTGGCGACAGATACATAATATCTCCGTACGCAGTGAGATAAGAGAACGGCAGATCTCGCGTGTCTGGATGATACATCAGCTTGCCAAAGCAAACTGAAAACGTGCCAATGTGTGCTGGCATTAAGAGATACGCTCCGCTTGCAGTCTTACAGCCGCGCTCCATAGTGCCATAGTGCATCGGTCCCATCTTGTAAGCATGATTAGAAAAGTTAGTTGCGGAGCCAGCGTTGTAAAATGAAAACATACCGCCTATCAATAGCGAACTCTTGTGATGACTTGCAGTAAAGGGACCGCAAAATGCAGCGCACGCTTCACCATTTGCCATGTAGGAGTTTGCAAAGAAAACGCTACTTTCAGCAGTAAATCCGTTAGTTATTTGGCATGCTTCTCCTACAAAGCAGTTCTGTATTTTTGCACTATTAAGAATAGAAGAGCCGTCGAATATGATAGAATTTTCGCAAATGACTCCGCTACCGATATACACGCTTGCTTCGGGAATACTTTTAATAGAGCAATCGCTCAAGCGACACGCGCCAGCAACCTCGCAGTCATCGTTGATATGCGTGTTAATGATTTCGGTCGTATTGATTATCTTTACGCGATTGCCTATTGTGCCTCGTTCTGGTATCGTTGCATCAACTTCTTTGCGAATCAATGCTTCCAGTCGCTCGAGCAATGCTTTGTCATTTTCGTGCGTAACCATGAGCGCAGCCAACTGACTCGTTATGCCGTCAAAGAGCATAATATTGCCGCTGCCTACTTCGTTTAGCACGCTAATCACATTGCCTTCGCCAAACGTCGCGCCTTCACGCGTTTCTATCAGACTAACATTCGTAATCTGGCAATCGTCTCCAATATCGTAGTTGTGTATTCGGTTGCCGATATTCTCAATCAAGCAATCGTTGCCTATCGTGCAATTCCGTAGCGTTGCTTTACGAATACCGCTGTGTTTCATGAATCCATCGCTGATTTCGTGCATCTTGTTGAAGCAACCCAATCGGATATCGCCGTAGAACTCCGTATCGCGAACGTATCGCGCATCGAATTCGTCGGCAACGCTTATGTTTTCCCAATTTTCTGCTTCACAACCCTGACGCTCAAGCGTTGCAATTTCGGATTCAAAGAGTGGTCTGTATTCCATAGGTTGTAGGTTTAAGATTTTCAAGCTTGATAATCGTCGTACAAGAAGTCGTTATACGGATATTTCTGCACGTGCAGTTGTTTTATTCGTTTATAAAGAAGCTGACGCAACTCGTCGATATTGATTTTTTTTGCAGCAGAAATAAAAATGCAACTATCAGCGCGCTTCGCCATCCACGTGCTTTGCAGTTCGTCGAGCGATATATTCTCGCGCGTTGGTGGCGTCAGATCATCTTCTTCCTTTGCAATCCAAGTGTAATTGTCGATTTTGTTGAAAATAGTTAGCATCGGCGTTTCCGCACAGCCAAGCTCTGCGAGCGTCTGTTCAGTAACGCGCATCTGATCTTCAAAGGATGGGTGAGATATATCAACGACATGCACAATCAAGTCTGCTTCACGCACTTCGTCGAGCGTTGATTTGAAAGATTCAATCAAGTCAGTTGGAAGTTTCCGAATAAAACCTACGGTATCAGCAAGTAGAAATGGAAGATTATCGATTACGGTTTTTCTGACGGTTGTATCGAGAGTCGCAAATAGTTTATTCTCTGCAAAAACGTCACTCTTTGAAAGCAGATTCATAAGCGTTGATTTGCCAACGTTAGTATAGCCAACCAGCGCCACGCGGATAAGCCTTCCGCGATTCTTTCGCTGCGTTTGTTTTTGTTTCTCTATTTCCGACAATCGTTGTTTAAGGATTGTCAATCGGTGTAGAATGATTCGTCGGTCCATCTCAAGCTGTGTCTCTCCTGGACCACGCAGACCCACCGTTCCTTTACCGCCTCCGCCGCCTGATCCACCTGCTTGGCGTTCCAAGTGCGTCCACATACGCTGCAATCGCGGCAACATATAACGATATTGCGCAATCTCTACTTGCGTCTTTGCTGCAGAAGTCTGCGCGCGCATAGCAAAAATATCGAGAATAAGCGACGTTCTGTCGAGAATTCTCACGCCAAGCGCCAACTCAATGTTGCGCAACTGTTTTGCCGAAAGCTCGTCATCGAAAATTGCTACGTCAATCGGTCGCTCGGCTTCAGCTTCTTGGTCGATGTAAGCACGTATTTCTTCAAGTTTTCCCTTGCCAACGTAAGTTACGCTGCTCGGTCCCGCCATTCGTTGTGTAAAGCGTTTCACGCACACAACGCCAGCCGTCTCCGCCAGAAACTGTAATTCATCAAGATATTCTATGGTGTGGCGTTCGTCTTGCTGCGAAGTAATCAAACCAATCAGCACAGCACGATCGCGTTCTGTTTCATTCAAAAGGATTTCTGCCATTCAAAAAAATGTTATCAAAACCTTACTCGACTGCGAAAATAAGCAAACTTTTTCATACATCTCGCAAAACAAAGAAAAAAAACGCTATCTTTGCCACACTACTAAACGAAAAATATGATTACAGTCCGCGATTTTGATGCCTTCGAGCGCATCGCTGAATACGTAGAGCACGTGCCTTTCGATGTTACTCCACAACGACTTTACAACGCCGACATGCTCTACGCGTCCGTCAAGCTGCCTGATGGAACTACAACTAACTACGACGCAGCAGTCTATCAACACTTTATCAAAACAGGAAAGCACGCTTGCGATGAGCAAGAGCTACTTGCGCGCGCATTGCACGACTACGGCATCGAGCGTGCACTGCAACTCTATCTGGAACGCTACGACAAACGAAAAGTTGTAGGCGTGATGGGAGGCCATAGCTTGCAAAGAACAGACGAAATGTATAGAACTATCGCGCTGGTGAGTAAAGAACTGACCGAGCGCCATTCATTGATGGTTTCAGGTGGTGGACCTGGCGCCATGGAAGCCACGCATTTCGGCGCTTGGATGGCAGGGCGCGAAATGGATGAGTTTGAAACAGCTTTGCAGATGCTGCATCGAGCGCCGTCGTTCAACGATTCAGAATGGTTAAGCACTGCTTTCGCGGTCATGAAACGCTTTCCGCAAAACGTATATCGCAGTCTTGGAATTCCAACGTATCTCTACGGTCACGAACCATCAACACCTTTCGCCACAGACATCGCGAAATATTTCGACAACTCCGTGCGCGAAGATACGATCATCACGATTGCGTTTGGCGGAATCATCTTTACGCCTGGTAGTGCAGGCACAATGCAAGAAATTTTCCAAGAAGCAGTGCAAAATCACTACCTTACGTTCGGCGTTTCCTCGCCAATGATTTTCCTCGGTCGCGCGTTTTGGGATGAGCAAATGCCGGTTTATCCTTTCCTTGAGCAGCTTGTCGAAACTGGTAAGTATAAAAACCTAAAACTTTTCCTTACCGACGAACCGTATGAAGCGGTGCAAGAATTGCTGAGCTTTAGGAACGAAACAGAGCCCATTCATTTGGACTAAAATTCTGCACAAAACAACATCGAAAATCAAACAAAAGCCGACGACAATTTTCATGAAATAAAAAAATAGTGAATAGAGTAGGGGAGCGAAGTCGAAAGATTTCGCTCCTTTTTCGTGCAAAATGATGAGGCGGTTTGGTCGGTTTTTTGTCTCTTTTTTGCGAAAAAAATGGACAAATCAGTGCAATTTTAACACAATTTTAACGCACTTTCGTCGCCAAAAAGTTCTCCGCGACCACAACTCAGCGATTTTTGAGCGTGTTTTACGTGCATTTTTTTGTTAAATCGACTGTTAAAAAACCTAAAGCATATAAGATAGAAAATTATCTCACGTGAGATAGAAATTTATCTCACGTGAAATAAATTTGTAAACAGCGCTTCCGAAAACGCAAAAAACAAGC
>Ga0065711_1043486_pt1 | contig 14703 bp, 10 predicted proteins | sample Hoacrofraction12_FD_59098 | JGI IMG/M metagenome (GOLD analysis project Ga0065711, IMG submission 59098) | Hoatzin crop microbial communities from Cojedes, Venezuela - Epithelial fraction 12 v2 (version 2) | ecosystem: Host-associated > Birds > Digestive system > Esophagus > Crop | place... | reverse complement strand
ATGGTTTGGGTTGGAAGGGACCTTAAAGATCATCTGGTTCCAACCCCCCTGCCATGAGCAGGGACATCTTCCACCAGACCAGGCTGCTCACAGCCCCATCCAACCTGGCCTTAAACACTGCCAGGGAGAGGACAGCCACAGCTTCTCTGGGCAGCCTGTTCCAGTGCCTCACCACCCTCATGGTGAAGAATTTCTTCCTAATATCTAATCTAAATCTGCCCTCTTTCAGTTTACAGCCATTCCCCCTTGTCTTGTCACTACGCACCCTTGTGAAAAGTCCCTCTCCATCCTTCCTGTAGCCCCCCCTTCAGGTACTGGAAGGCTGCTATAAGGTCACCCCGGAGCCTTCTCTTCTCCAGGCTGAAAAGCCCCAACTCCCTCAGCCTGTCCTCACAGGAGAGGTACTCCAAAAATCTCAATTTCGGTAGTGATAAAGCTATTAGATTTACTCATAACAGCTCTTTAAAAGGAGACATGCTTCCAAAAAGTGGGTTTTGCCCTCAGATAGGAGTATATGTAGACTCCGACACAGCTGGAACATCCAAATACTCAAAAATCACTATCATACTTCACATCTAAAGTAAAAATGCACATACTTTTTTTTTTTTAAACTATAAAATGTTTTCATATTTTCCCCAAACATCATATAGTTAACTGCTTGTTATAAATCATGAAGTTGACCAATTTCCAGCAGCGGTCCTTTTTTCAATTTCAGTTCAATCACTCTTGTGTTTGAAGAGTATTTTGTTAACCATATGCACCTTTCAAACTGGAGAATGTTTTACTACATCAGATTCTTTGCCAGATATACATCTTCTAATCATTTCTAAAAAAGTTCATCTTCCATTAAAGTTCTGAGAAGGACAAGTTGTCACTGTGCCTGTGTGTGACTGAAGCTCTAGGCAGACCCCAACAGCCACTTCTGGGAATCACTGGAAGCAAGTTAACAAACCAGGACTGGCATAAAACTAACTGGAGTATCTCTAAGGACTTCTGTGCATCTTGCAAAACAGGACATACGTAGACTCAAAGAAACAATGACCCCTTTGTCCATAATGTTTTCAGTGCTTGCAGGATGTCAGGACTACTTGTTTTCTGCGTACCTTCATGATTGTTCATGTGTCTCCTATATTCCCGGAGTTGAGTGAATTTTCTCCCACAATGTTCACAAACTCGTTCCAGATTTTGTTTTGCTCTTCCTTTTTTACCATGTGTGGCTTTCTGTACATGTCTTCTGTACAAGGCTTTCTCATAAAATTCTTTACCACATATATTACACCTAAAATATGTTAAGTGAGAAATCTATTGAAACCACTATTCAATGCTTATGTTATGATTTTTAAACCAAAATGCACTTTAATTACAGTAGGCAAAGTTTAATGGGAATACTGTCTCATATGACAAGCAATCCCATAATTGGCAATAATACTGTTGGACTGAGCTACATTTTCTCTTCTTCACAGCCACAAAGCTTCCACTTGCCATTCCTGAGAAGTGAGATCACATACAAAACATTTCTAACTTCACCAATTATATTTATCCACTTACAACTCCACATATGTTAGTTCCAAGATCGCGCCAGCAGATTAACAGCTGGACCGCACTATCTGAAGTCACCCATCTGCCCCCAAGTACTCAAGACCCCAGCCCACATCACTCAATTGGTACTTTGACGATGGACTAGGCAGTTCCTTGTTGACTGGCTGAGGATCTGTATAACCTCATACTGATTAGTACACTTCAATTGTTGAATGAATTTCCTCTTACCTGTAGGGGTCTGTGACAGAATGAGACTTTACATGAGAATACCAGTCTTTCTTCCAACTGTAACATTTCCCACAGAACTGACACTGAAATGGCTTCACACCTAAATGCTTATTCATATGCTGCCGAAGATCTCGAGCTTCATAAAAACTCTTTTCACACCTGTAACAGTAAAGGTTTTAGAATCCCATATAAGCAAGATCTTGGTGATTCTGATTTCAAAGGCACTGGAACCCTCTTCTTTAATGGCAACTGAAAACTTTGAGAAGACAATACCTATTTTGTCATCGGTATCTATATAAAGCACAATCCCTTTCCAAACTAGGAAAAATTAAAAGGAACAGCAGCTTATCTGAAAGTCTGGAATGTAACTTGAGGACCTCTGAAACACTTTCATCTGTTATGCATAACTTTATTCTTCCCGTAATTTTCTGGGGAATAATCAAAGGCAAACTGACTGGAAGACTTCAGAAATCTCTACTACACCATATGAACTTATGAGGATAGTAACAGCTGTTTCTTTCCTTAATCAAAGAGGATTAATTATTGATACAAAGATAACCGGGACTTGTTGTTTATAATGCTCAAATGCTTTGGGTGCGTGATTTTGGTTTTTTTTTAGAAATTAAAAACCAAATTTAGAATCCTACAAGAAAGCATCTGAAAGTAGTGATACTCATTCTTCAGCTTGCTCCTTGTACATGTCTAAACCCACGTACACTCCTAGTTTTCCTTCACTTATACCTTAGCATAGTATTACTATATAAAATCACAAATCACTAGCTCCTCTTTGTATGAACACTAGAGAGATCAGTCTAATCAAAAACGTGCTTTCTCCCTCTGAAAGAAATTCTGCTCTTCAGGAATCTTTGCCTTATCATCTGCATCTCTCCCTCATATAATATCATATACTTGTGTGACTCAGGAAAGGGCAGAGGCAGAGAAATGCCAGCAAGTAAGGTGGAAGATTCACCTTCTACAGCTAAGCAACCTCTGGAATGAGGGAATCTCAGAATTCCCAGCCTCCAGCGAAAAGACAAAAGCTTCCCTAGAGGAACCAAACTTTTAATATTACATTTCCTGAAGAATGGGCATTCTGGAGAGGAAAAAACCCTTCCTGACTACTGAAGGGGGGGAAGTAGGGGGGAGAGAGAAAAGACTGGACAGGGAAGGTGACGGTCCCAGAGTCACCCAAGAAACCTCCTCCTCCTTGGCTGGAAAAACCTGACAACTGCAGTTCAAATGAAGCTCTCGGGGATCATGGGTTTGCAGATCCACATATAAAAGTACCACAAAGACCCCTAAGGGTCTTGAATGGGGTTGGCACTTGGTGCTCTTCCCTGAAGGACTGCATATTTGGAAAATCCATTACAGAAGTAAAACACAAGCAACCACCACCCTCTGACACTCTCATGCACTACCGCGATTTAATGTGACACCTACTTCACTGGAAAACTTCCACGAACATTTCAGGAAAATAACTCATGTGTTCAGCTTTGCTCCGCTGGGCCAGAAGCTCAGACCAAAGCTTCACAGGGAGATTTACACACTAAGTCAGAAAACTGAAGCCCGGTGATTGCTTAGTGAAGCTCTCTAAACAATTTGTGACAACATTATATTCTTAGTAAAGATTTTTGCTGCAGAATAAACAAGGACTGTGTCTGTTCTGCAGGAGCTGGGGAATCAAAGTATCTTCTCTGTCAAGGTGATCTTTTGCATCCATGGCTATACTGCCTTCAGTAAAAACTTTTATTTTTAAAATAGATGTCTCTTCCAAAACCAAAACTGCTTTCCCTAGTACGTTTGATTAAACAGTTCTGTCCCTGTTGTGGACCCTATTAGCTCTGTTCTTCATATGTCTAGGAACAATATTTTTTAGCATTACAAAGTACTAAATAAAAATGTTGCTGACAGAATTAAAGTGAGTTTTCAGCAGTTAGAAAATACTATTTTTGCTAGCACACAGCAGCACTGCCAGAGATACTTTAAACAATACTTTCGATGATAGCTTTCATTAAAACCATGAGTTGTATACAGGCAAATCATATAAATTATACAACTCCTCTTCATACCTGAGAGAGTTTTCCAGAGACCTAACTGACAGTTTGGAAACTAAGCACCATCTGTGCTTCTGCAGGTCACTTGAAAGATTCTCTCTACAATCTGTTTGGCCAGGGAAAAAGTACCCATGTTTTGCTAACGCACTAGGAGACACGCTCTTTCCAGTTAGAGAGTTTCTGATAAACTAAAGTCATAATGCAGAGATATCGAAGTGATCATGTAAGATTTATAATCAAGTTAACAGCAACAGTCAGTGAGTCTTAATGTATGATGTTCCCGCAGAACTGTTTGCTAAACACAGTGTGTATTGCAGTTCAGACAAGTACGTGACATGGCAGACTGTACAGGAAATTTTGAAGTTAAACTGAAATCAACTACCACACTAAAAGAGGGCAGGAACAGGCTGAAGGCCCTTCACGTCTGACCAGCTTACCATTCTTCTATTTGTCCTACAAGGGAGCTTTAAAACCACATAGCTACTGATTGCAGCTACAAGTGCAAACATGCTCATCAGAAAACAACTGCATGAAACTAGAGCTAGGTAGGTAACAGTTAAAAAAATCAAGCTTTTGCTCTCCAATGCCTGTATTAACAAAAGTGCATTTTTTTTTACTTTTGCGCTTTAAAAGTCTTATTTCAGGCCAGTGAACAGTTTTACGCCACAACAAGGAGCTACTTTTAATCTTTACAATTACTAGGATCATTAACATTAAGAAAAGAAGTCCACCAAAAAATCCCACCAATCAACTTACTGAGTACACTGATATCCACGAACTTCGGGCTTTGGCTGGTGTTTCTTTATGTGCTTACTGAGTCCTGATGCCCTGTGGAAAGATTTTCCACAGATGGAGCAAAGATACTTGGATTCTCCTGACAAAAACAAGACAAAACATGTTACAAAGCCAGGCCTCCATATCTCTGGAGTACTTTGTGAGAGTGTTTTCTTTTTTCTCATATGATTTATGATGAGTAATCAGAGCAGTGCTACAAAGAGAAGTTGGTTTAATTACACACAGATGGAATTTTTAAGTGTATTTCGTATGTGCCAATATAATAATACACAGAGAGGGAAGTAGCAACTCTTAAATTACTTTCTTGCACTTTTTAAGCACAGGTGCAACACTGCAGCTACTAATTACTCATGAAACGTGAACAGCCTAAACAACTGCCCTGTGTGAAAAAAACCCCAGTTGCCTGTGTTCATATAAGATGCAACTTCTCCAGCAACGCAGCATTGCTTACAGATGACCCACGTCTTGAATTTGTGGAACACCACCTTAAAATAAAAGTTTTCTGCTCCAATTCGTCAATTTAGGAGTGCTGAGTACTAATACAAATTTCATCATTTCTGGAACTATGTATTTTATATATATTTTTTATGTCTCTTACTTTTGATTCTGCCTCGGGAAACAAGAAACACATGCAATTTCCACACATTACAATTTTAATACTCTGCTTGTATTAAATTATTATGTTGTCATCTTTCACATGCTAAGATCTTTCAAGATACCAAGTTTTATAAAATTTCAGTATTAGTACAGCAAATCTTGTAGAAAATATGTATGGAGATTCTCAGAGATTTAACTTGGCATGTTTTCCGCTGAAAGGGTAGGCTGGAAGTCTAAGTGCTCCAGAACATTCCAGCCTGTTGCCTATCTTCAATGAATTGGCATGATACAGGCATTAAATACGTACACGAAAACATAAGAACAGACCAACCATGACTCTCCGTTCTTGCATAGAACATTTGCATAATAACATTAAACTGTGGTAAAATAAGCCCAGAAAATAAATGTAAAATTACTATTTACCTCTGTCTCAGCTGCTTAATCAGCAGAAGAAAAAGGAGAAACTACTATTTATTTTCACAAACAGTTCCTTTGACACTGAAGAACAACGGTAAAGTTCAGCAGCATACAATAATAACTAACCAAAGTAAAAGGATCCTCTTTCTCATCACTTACCTGTATGAATGCTCATGTGTTCCTGAAGACTTCTTTTTGTGACAAAAGACTTCTCACACAAGTCACACTTGAACTGTTTCTGTACTTCATGGAGAGCTAAGTGCATTTTTAATCCATGCTTATACGTAAAGGTCTTTCCACAAACCTAAAAAAATCCATATCCAGTGGAATAGGAAAAAAAAACTCAGTATGTAATAGCCGTTTAACTTCAAACAAAACCAAACCTCCTGTGTTTCTTGGGAACCAGGACAGCCAAGCCTGTGGTTTCCCACTAGTGGCAGAACTGGTCTGTTAAAAAAGAATACTCAAGGGAAGAAATTCTAGAAACAGGAATATGAATTTTCATGATTCAACTTCATTCTAGTTTTCTCAGTCTTAGACTACAAGAATTTTCATCAGGAATACTACAGTAGTTTTCCCTATTCTGAACTGACATAAATCAATCTTAGGACAGAGTGTCAATACTAAAATACCACGAAAACATTACCGAATTGATTTCACAGTAAAAGGACTTTCTCTTTACCTTGCACGCATGCGGTTTTACACCCGTATGTTTGAGCATATGTATTCTGAGAGAATAGAGCTTAGGTAGAGTCCTCCCACATATATCACATATGAATTCCCGTTTAGTTCTCCCTTTCACCGAAGACACGCCTGTCTCTTCTACAGTAGCAGCCGCAGCATTCACTTCAGTCTTCCGAGTATGCCGGACAAGATGGGCTCGCAGGGAGGCACCATAATGGAATTCTTTTTTACATAACTATGAAAGAAAATATTCCAACTTTAATTTGCATTTAATACTCCAAAATTATTTTTTAAAAAAACAAGGTAATGAAATGTTTTAAGTACAGTGATATGATTAGCTAGGTCTGTAACCTGACTCCAATAGGCATTTTATCTCTGGTTAATTAACAGTTGTAACTTTTGAATTTTGCTGCTACTGACAGAATCACCGATCACGTCCCAATGAGGCTAACTTCCAGGCTAATCTAAACACAGTTGCAAATTTACTGGTAAGGTTAAAACTAAAGGCCACTCCAGCACTGTCCTGAGTAACAAGTGCACTCCCATGTCACATGGTGCTGTCAGCCCATATGACTGCACCACATTTTACACCACTCCATCCCGATGAGAGCTGCAGTCATCTCTGAAATCCATAAGGAAAACAAATACATGTACGAAAAGAGTCAAGAAAAATAATTACTAATGTCATTACTGAATGAATTTTCATACAGAGGGAGGTTTACAGAGGAAAAAATGGAAAAAAAAACTAAAAACCAAACTTACTGGGCATTTATAATCTTTAGATCTTTCATGTTTCAGTGTGTGCATGATAAGTGCATAGCGCCGCTGGAACACCATTCCACACTCCGTGCATTTGTGCTGAGCTTCTACTTCATTGTTTTCCGAGGTCTCTCTTTTGGGCTGTTTCATTTTTTTTCCTCTTTGTACCAGCTTCATGGCAACCTAAGTTGGAAAAAGGTAACCCATGAATGAACTTTACTACGCTGCACTTTATACTTCCTCTGCAAGTTAGTACTAAAAGCTGATGTTTCTGTGTGTTACTATACTACCACCAAATTTTGCTCAGTTTACTTAGCTGCTAGAAAGTTATTATCCCCTTTCAGTTCACTGCAAAACTACAGATGTCATGGTGGGGTGAAAAAATGGTCATCTTTTAAAACCATAAACTGATTACAGTTATAGGCAGACAATGACTTACCAGTTCAGAGACAACTAACTAGTCAGCCCTAAGTAACTGCCTCAGTAAGAGCTAACAGACAGTTACAGAGGAACCATAAAGTACTGCCAGTCACAATTTCTACCAAACGTTTCCAACCCTTTACTAAACTCCAACCTCCCTTCTCAGGATTTACATTTGCTTTACTACAAAACGTGGCCTAATTAATTTTTACCAGCCAGTAAAACCTGAGTTATTAATAATCTGTAAAAATATTTACAGTATTTAAGCAAAGTTCTTTCTGGTTACAAGCATTCCAGCTTTACTTTTGGTTTTTTTTGTTGTTTTTTTTTTTTTTTTGTTAGGCACTAGTGGTTTTTTTTAGGCAGTATTGGCAGTGCCACCTGGAGCTGATAATCTTGCTTTCCTTTGTAGAAATTTGCTGTCAAATTCTTTAAAAGCCAAACTGTAAGTAAGCAGGCTGAAATTTCCTGTGTCAGGTATCTCCCCTTCAGGTTTCTGAGAATAAGGCAAGGGAAAAAAATACAATGCATCCCCATTTCTTCTTCCTGTTCTCTCAACAAGTGAGCTATCTCGCAGTTTCTGAAAACGTGCTAGCCCTTCCATGTCTCAAAACCAAACTGAAACTCAACACAGGGACAATGTTGGTTTGTTTTTTTTTTTTCCCCACATTTTGCTGTTGCTCTGAAAATTTATGCAAACTTGGCTAAATTCTGAAGCCACAAAAATAATTTTGTTCAGCAGATCATTAGTAAGAGCTTGAAAAATAATCCATTCATACAAAGCACGCTTTATCCCCAACATCTCCATGCCCACTACAATTACTATAATTCAAAAGTAAGCAGCATTTTTCCTGCAACCTCTCTTTCCTGTTATTCTTCCAGCATCAGAACTAGGAACTCAGGAAGAAGCGTCTCGTTCCCAATGCTTACAGAACATTCAGTGCCATGGGGTTGGGGAGGCAGGGAGTTGAGTGATGCACGAGACAAAAATTCTAAAAGCTATGAAATGAGTTAGGAAAGCAGAAACCTATTCCTGAATCCAATTCTAAGAAATTATCTAAACCAAATTCTGCTTTCCATAGGTGGCCGCTGTCTGTAGAGCTCATCTGTCAAGGGGCCAGATTTAAAAACTGCAAAATAAGTTAACAGGGGCTGTTCCTGAAAGTAGATATCGCCCCTCCCAGAACAGAATAAAAACTTGTCATTCTCCAACCATCATAAATAGGTTGCTCAAATATTTTGATTGTGCTGGTTTTAACATCTGGCCTTTAAGTCGTACATCTTAGGAGACTAACCCTACAATTCCTGTCCATGAGGGTGTTGTAACGATAACAAATTATCCCCCTGCATGTGGCTCTAGCATGTAAACGTCTCAGAGAACACCTCTGGAAATTAAGTTCTTCGTAAGATTTAGCCAATGTGGAATGAGTAAGGCAAAGTGTACTCTGTCACAAAAATGAATGCATTAATGCTCGGTGAGGTGAATATCAGCTATCCATAGGCACTGAAAGAGGAAAGTCTCCTGATGGGGAAAGACTAAGACCGTTTCACTATAAAAAAAAAATTAAAAAAATTGAAACAACTAGTTCAATTACTGAACTTTTAATATGTCCGAGTGCTAGACTTTTTAATATTAGTGCTCTTTGAGCATTTTTTTTTCAACTGACCCCAATATGAAGGGAGCAGGACTGCATTATTGTGACTTATGACTATGTCTGAAGATCTATATAGGATGTAAAATTTTTCATCCCCAATGCCCTGTTTTCAAGTCTTAACAAATATAGGGTCTCCCTCCTCTAACAGATGAACACATTTGTCTATGACTGACATGCATACACGCCAGTTAACAATCAAATTCTCAGATCATTAAGAATTTTAGGGAGAAGATACACCTTCTACCCAATCATAAGAAGCTGTGAGAAGATACTCCAGCTGGGCTAAGGTCACTGAGCATTCTAAAGATCTTCAATATGGAACAAATTTTGACACCAATGGATTTTTGGGGGGTTGGTTTTTTATTTTTGTTTTGTTTTTTTTTTTTACACAACTGTCACATCTGAGAAGTTACTTTGGTTTGCAGTAGTGTTAATTGCTCAAAAAACCGAAAAACATTTGCCAGACTGCGCTTGGAATCGGGAAATAGTCTTTTCAGATTGGTCTTGAAACACTGGACGACTACTGACAACAGGCCTAAGGACAGATAGAATACCTGCTGTATTGCAGATTTCGGATTTGTCTTTCTATTTTGCAGTTTTTTTTCAATTCCTTTATGCAATCTGATATATCCCCCTTCACTAACAGAACGCTGACGAAGTTTGCTTTTGTAAGTATCATCTTGGCTGGACGCTAGGCTTTCCGGCTGTGAAACTGAAACGCTCTGTTCTTTACTTTGCCTGCCAGGTTTTTGCTTGAGTGTTTCTGAGGAGTCTTCAGAAGCAGCATCCACATTTGCTTTACCACTTTCACTTTTATCTGCCTCAATTTCCATTTGGCTTTGCATGTCCATGGCTTGCGTGTCCGATGGCTCAGCCTCCATGACAGACACAGTGCTATTCGCAATGCCCTCCAGCAGCTGCACCTTGATGTCATTTTCAGTTGTTTGACACTGCTCCACAGGCTTCGAAAGATCATCCAGAGCGGCCTCTGCAGGCTCTGGGGGCAGGAGGTCAGGCTGGGGTGCCGCTGCCTCCTCTGTCCCAGCAGAGCAAGGAGCTCCATTCACAGCCACTGGCTCTGCACGGGCGGTGAGCTCAGGTTGCCCATCACCATCCACGGGCTGTGCCTCAACTTCAGCCTGCTCTGCTAAACTCTGTGTTGACTCTACTGTTTGAATATCCCCCTTCTGGTACACTGTAATTTGTTTCTCTTCCATCTGTTTGTGCACATTTTCACAGATTTCAAGGACCTCCGACATGAAGAGATGCCGGGCAAGCATGGCCACTTCCGCCATGCTACAGAAGTCAAAAGTTAATTCTGCAGTATAAGCAAATTCCAACAGAGGCAGGAAGCTGGACTTGCAGAACCCTACCAGGAATAAAACACGAGATTAGAGCAAACACTGATGATCCCGAATTACACCAAAACATCCCATGATGGATACAACAGTTCACCTCTGACATAGTTAAGTGTGAAATTTAGAGTGACACACGCTTGCACATAACGTTGAAGCCCCTCCACTGCGACTCAATTAATTATCATTTATGCAAAAGCATCCTCCTTCTGTATTTTCCACGTGGAAGTAAGCTCAGCTAACTTCTCCAGTAAGTAAGCAGAACTGAGGTAGCTTCACAGTAAGAACGTTTCAAGATGCTGGGAGAGCTACAATATTTTTGAAGCAGACTAACCCTAATTGAACCAAAGTCTTTCTGAACCTGCTACATTCAGAAAGTAGTCAGGACTTACTTAAGTGATGTGGCAGAAAAGTAAGACAAAAAAGTGGCTAATAAAAAAATAAAGATATGGATATATTGATAGAAATGCATAAAAATAAGCATTTGGTATAATTTTATACAGTTCTGTAAATCATAAATCAAATATTTAATTTAGAGGACCTTCTGGACCATCACACTAGAAATCTATTGTTCGTGCATGTCTATTCTTCATGCAGGGACAGACTTAGTTAAGAAACTAACGAGAAAGCAACACAGTAGGCATATGTTCTGCACAGTACTCTTCATCACTACAAAGCTATTTTTAGAACATTTATTTTAGGGTCATCTCCTATCTTTAAGGTACCAGAAGGTTTGAGCAGTAAGCAGAAACATGCATAATAGTGTTTCACAGACATAAGAAACAATTGTTTGCTCAGCAAAACAGCTCTCCGAGCAGCTTGTCAACATTCCCTCTTGATGTATATAAAACCATTTGATTATGTTCCCTTTTTTAATGTTTGTGAACAATACAACGAGAAAACATGCCTAAGCAAGGTAAAAATCAATCCAAAGCTTCTCAGAAATTTTAATATTAAATCCTATAGTCCATTCAACATGAAAGACCAGATCATGCAAAACCAGAGTGATCACTTCAGCATTAAAATTCACAGAAAATACTTTTAGATTAAAAAAAGAGAAAAAAAGATAAAATATTTGGTTGTCTTGAATACTCAAAAGACTGAATCAAATACCATACACCTTACTTAGGATATGATTTCTAGCTTTGAAACCCACAACAATTCACCTGACAGATCCACTACAGCTTCATGACTAGAGACAGCTCCCTTTTCAATGAAGAGCTCTCGGAAGTACTCGCTGTTGGCTGCCAAGACAGATTTGTGAGCTCTGTACTCCTCTCCTTCAATCAGCAGAGTCACATCACAGAACTGATTGGAAAGCCTCTGCTGATTCAGTTGGTTTAAGACCGACAGACAATGTTTGGAAGATGACTGCTTCACAAGGCCCTTACTGTCAACCTGTCATAAACAACATTATGAGAATTTCATTACATTTAGACTGCGCCTTTTTAAGCATTCACATTGAAACACAGAAAAGGATTATTTTCTGCAACCGTACAATCAGTTCAAGCCCCTATAATATAAAGCTTAACTTTACTACTGTTTTCTTTCTTTAAATGCATCAAGTCTCACCCTCCCTCCAAACACAGTTAAAATAGACAACTGGAAAAATGGGAAGACTTGGCTATTCAAACAATTCTTTGACCGTGTTTTTCAATGCCACAGTCCAAAATGGTTTCTAGATTCAAAAGTCTTTACACGCGTATGAGCCCCCAGTCATCATCAGAAATTTTATATACAAATACAGCATCATTTATTAATGAACAGATAAAGTTTCCATGAGAATCTTATATGTGATGCTTTACTACTTATACTTTGGCCATTCATTTTCCCTTGGGTCCTATATACATAAATAGGAGTCAGGGTGCTTTTATTTTCCAAAAGCGATACGCTATAATTAATTTCACGTCATATATACCAGTAACTCATTTCTACACTTTGAGTATCTTTGGCAAAATTTATGTTGTCTTATTATTACAAGATTATCACAACAATGGAAAATAACTATGTGACTAAGAATGCATTAACAAACATCTTTAATACATTCAGATGTAAACAAAGGTACTTACAAATACAAGCTCATGCTTCGCTATAGGCTTCTTCTTCATGGGCTTTGGGGACGCATCTGGGACTGATGTTGTATTACTCAATTCATCATCTGTTTCATTACTGTCTTCATGAGATTTGGCATCCAGTCCTAGTTCCTCCAGCATTTCAGAAGGATCTGACAGAGATCTAGAGCGATCTAGCTTTTCCTGGCATTTGCTGCATTCTTTAATGTAATCTTTAACCTGCTTAAGAATACCTAAGACAAATTAATGGAGCTTAATTAGGCTTCTATCTTCAATTAACTTACCTTAAACATATCATTAAATATGTAGGTGATTAGCAAAACAATATTACATATTTACTCAGAAAAACGAAGTCCGTCACCTACACTTTCCTTCTCTGGCTTCTTTTTACCAGTTCTGCTTCTCTCACGCCGTTGTATGATATTGTATATCACTACTGTAATACACCGTTAATTTGACATAGGACATTCAGAACATCAGTATATCAAGCAGACCCTCCCAGAAAGATTTTTAAGACTAGAAAAAAAATTTGTATTTATACGTTCACCTTAAAAATGCCAAGACAACGAAAGCTGTAACCCAGTCCTGCATTTAGCCAGCACAAGTGGATCTCAGCTTGTCCTTACTGAAGGGGACAAGGATTGGAAGGCTCACCCAAGGGCTTTTGCAAAACTGGAACCAACTGTGTTATACGCAATGACGTCGATATGTATTGAGAACACAGATTTGAATCGATTGCTTATGATTTCGAGATTTCAAGAAATTAATCTCCCACCAGTACTTTAACCGGTGTAACTAAATAATTTTAGATACTCAACAGTTCCTAAGCTCAGCCTCCTCTTCTAGGTACCAAGGCATTTTCAGTGTCTGGCTTTCAACCCAAATTCATTTTCTTCACTAGGACAACAGAAAAGCATACATAACAACAGCCATGTCTCCACAGTTCAAAATCTAGCACAGCTCAAAAACTTGGGCGACACGGAGTCAGATTTGCACTGCTCATTTCAGAGCATGAGATGGACTATCACTACTTACATATCTCCGTAAGGATCGGGAAAACAGAGACTTCAGGCAACCTGAGACACTCCAACCCAAGACATTCACACCCACCTCAAACATTTCTACATTTCCTTGATTTAATCTAAAACCAGAGCTAGTTCTCAGGACAGAAGGTTTCTGGTCTTCAAATCCCATATCTAACACCCTTCCTGGCCACGGGGCCACGCTCCAGCCCACTGCTTCCCAGTTACAGAGCAGACACAGGAGACTGGCACTCATCTCAGGACGATGACTGGGTCAAAGCTGCTGTCCACTAGACAAAGCAGCAGAAGAGGATTATAACGGCAGGGGAGACCAATGCTTTCAAGGAGACACAGATAAGAAACAAAACACTTGAACTGAAAGCAGGGCATGAATTTTAGTATTTTCAGTGCAAGAGAAACAAGTGAGTGAATATTGGTTGTGCAAATAAAGGTAACCAAGTAGATCAATAGACACAGAACACAGAACGCCCTCTTCTGACAAAGAGAGGATATACTGAGGTCCATTAACGAAGTTTCCAGCATAGGTTGACAGTAGATGCCAGAACAGTTCAATATCGGGCAGATGATGAGAACCCAGATAAAGGCAAGTCGGCCATCATCCAGAACATATGTGTCAACTTCGAGACACCAAATCCTTCTTCTTCTCAAAGGTTTTCAAGTCAATGAGATCTGGACTGGAAGGATGGACTGCAGCCAGAGCAAAAAGCCTCCAAATCAAGATAGTGAAAACTAAAGCTGAAATGACAGGCGTTACTGACTGATGGACCAAAAAAGGAGCACAAGAGAAGCAATACCAACAGAAACTGGGACCTGGGCAACCGAAAGGGCGGATATTTGCTCAATGGATACATAAGACTAAAAGCAGAACACCAAATCCGAAGGGAACACGGATACTAAAGTCATGGGCTCGGCCCAAAAAAGGCCCCGACCGGGAATGGCCGCCGTTCGCACGCTACCACTTCTAACGGCGGTGACATCGCTCAGAGCCCAGGGGAGAATCAGCACGGTCCGCTCGGCTTCTCCCGGGAACGAAGAGACGAACACAACGACCACGCGCCGCCACCGGCGGCTGCAGCCGGTCACCG
>Ga0065711_1043485_pt1 | contig 14703 bp, 7 predicted proteins | sample Hoacrofraction12_FD_59098 | JGI IMG/M metagenome (GOLD analysis project Ga0065711, IMG submission 59098) | Hoatzin crop microbial communities from Cojedes, Venezuela - Epithelial fraction 12 v2 (version 2) | ecosystem: Host-associated > Birds > Digestive system > Esophagus > Crop | place... | reverse complement strand
CCGGTTCGGCCGCGTCCCGCACAGCTCCACAGCGACGGGCACGGGCGGTCCGGCGGCTCCGAGCGAGGCCTGGGCACTGCGGCCCGGCGGCGGCACGGAGAGCAGCCGCCTGCCCGGTGCCTCCGCAGCCGAAAGGCGCGGACCGGCGCCTCCAAGGCGAAGGCGTGCTTCAGAAAATTGCTTTATGCGTTTCCTGTGTGAATGGAATTAAAATTATTTATCCTCCGGGGTCTGGTAAAGCCTTTGCTTTGCCTGACTTCGCAGCCAGCAGGTCGAGGGAGGGGATTCTGCCCCTCTGCTCCACTCTGGTGAGACCTCACTTGGAGTCCTGCTCCCAGCTCTGGAGCCCCCAGCATAAGGACATGGATGTGTTGGAGCGGGTCCAGAGGAGGACCACAAAGATGATCAGAGGGCTGGAACACCTCTCCTACGAGGACAGGCTGAGAGAGTTGGGGCTGTTCAGCCTGGAGAAGAGAAGGCTCCGGGGTGACCTTATAGCAGTCTTCCAGTACCTGAAGGGGCCTGCAGGAAGGATGGAGAGGGACTTTTTACAAGGGTGTGTAGTGACAGGACAAGGGGGACTGGCTCTAAACTAAAAGAGGGCAGATTTAGATTAGATATCAGGAAGAAATTCTGCACCATGAGGGTGGTGAAACAATGGAACAGGTTGCCCAGAGAAGCTGTGGCTGCCCCCTCCCTGGCAGTGTTCAAGGCCAGGCTGGATGGAGCTTTGAGCAACCTGGTCTAGTGGAAGGTGTCCCTGCTCATGTCAGGGGGGTTGGAACCAGATGATCTTTAAGGTCCCTTCCAACCCAAACCATTCTATGATTTACCCCTGAGCAATGTTCCTGAGGTTAGATGATTTGGACTTGCTGTTGGTAGAGTTCAGTTTGTGGCTTCGCTCGGAAGGGGCGATCCGGTCAAGTTCCATTATCGATGCCTTTTTGGTGGCCTGGACCTTTTCGTGCCCGACTACTGAATGTGGGTGAGCAGCCCTGACCCCCTCCTCTGGAGGTTTGCCTGCAGAGCAGCGCTGGAAACTGGCCAAGCCCGGACAAGCGTCCTTCCACCCCCAGCCGCGTTCCCCAGTGCCACTCTCTGCCCACCGCTGCCCTGGCTGGGGGAGCACGAACCGACCTGCTGACGTTTGGCAGGGAATGTGGGGCTCGTGTCAAGCATTAGATTAGTGATACGTGTTCGCTTTTAAAATCCACTGTCCCGGCAGATTTTTTTTTTTAAATTTCAGACATCACTTTTATGCCGTGTTTGCTATTCAGATAATTGCTGGAGTGAAATCTGCTATGGGCAAGGTGAAGGACGGAGCAGCCTTACCTTCCACTCAGTTTTGAGCCAGTCCATTAGTTAAATTACTTTTAATGACAAATATAGATGTGTCTCGTACAGTAAGGATGAGTTCTGCTTTTGATCCCTCACCTGTTTTTCTTTACCCAGTTGTGGCAAAATAATGCTTTCTCACTACTTGCTTTTTATCAAGGTAGAAAGTAGAGGGTTTTGATGCAGTAGACGAAAGTACTAACCCAGCACCAGCACAACATCACTCTTGTGCAGAAGCTGAGAAGATTGCAGAGCAACTTTTGTAAGATATTTTAAATTCAGTGACAAAGTTGGCCAATGCTATTTTTCCCGTGTTTTTCCTTCGTATGAGTATTTAGGTACACTTCGCTGTAGATGGATGAGGTAGCAGCACAGATCAAGTACAGGACCGTTTTTCCTCATCAAGTCACACATACAGCAGATGGACTGATAAGCTTACTGACAAGACTGGGGAATCAGCACTGTTGTAAGAAGGGATGCTTCGTCCAGTAAAGTCATTAGGAGCGTCTATAAACCATGGAGTGAGATGAGAAACTTGGATCCCTCTGCAGCTGGTAGGTCTTCGAGTAGCATCACCAGATGTGTGAGCCTCAGCATCCTGCTAGGCTTGGCTGGGTGTATGACAATGTATTTCCTCAAAGACAATCTGTTGTAAGGAGACTAATAGGATACTATGGCCATATCTTATCCCAGGCAGTGTGTGCTTGGCAGGGTAAATGCAAAAAGGAATGCTGTCAGATGTTTCTGCTCTTGGCCTGTGTTTATTGTAAAGTTCATAGTACAAAAAGGGACCTTCTTCAGACGTCATGAATAAAAAATAATAAATGCATTAATGATGCAAAAATCCTGCTTTCCTAATGCACATCCCATGAAGGGCAGCTTGGCAAGGTTGTTATGAGGAAGAAACATTTGTTTTGATACCTTTTTTTTGTGTTTTTTTTTTAAAGAGCCAACTTTTAATGTGTTGGAAGGTTGCCATCATTTGCGAAGCATATGGGGTAGATGGGATGCGTACAGTGGCCTTCCTCACCTCTCCAGGGACTGGGGGCTCAACTTACGCTCCAGCCTGGACATGAGGCTTCGGTGCTGGCGCAGGAGTTCTGCAAGAGAACTGTGAGGAAGCTCGCCGTGTTTTCCTGAGAAGTTCTGCAGGTACAGAGCCTGGTGAGAGAGCCGGATGCCAACGCTGCTCAGAACAAACTGTTTATTAGCTGTGCCATTTTTAAAATAAAGCATATTAGTTTGTCAGGAGCTGAAGTGCGGGCTGGCTGCCAGGCCCTGGGCGAAGGAGGTGCGTCTGTGTGAGCAGCGAGAGGGACCGGGACCTTGATCCACCAGTCCAGGCACTGGCAACGTGGATTCAACTGGGCGAGAGCAGGAGATCATACAAGGTCCTTGGAAAAACGAAGCACCTTCCCACCTTTCTGTTTGTTTTTGTCTGTAAGACGTCTTCCACGTAGTCATTTTATTCTTGATACACCAACTCAGATAAGAATACTCTAGTTCTGTAACACATACCTTAAATGTCAGTAAACATAAAAACTTGAGGAGTTGTCAAAAGCTGATTCCTGGAATACTATTTTTTGAACCAGTACTCTGTGCGTGTCTACTTCCATACAATGCCATGGAGGAAGTGAGTCCGTTTTATTTATTACAACAAGAAGTAAAGCTTAAATAAAAAAAAAATCTCTGTTTTCATCTGAAAATATTCCGATGCTATTGTGTCCCCACCCTTCCCCAGTGGAGCTGCTGCCAACTATTTTGCAACTTTTCTGGTTTTGTCTCTCTGACCCCTGAGCAGGGAGCTTCAGCTCCAGTTTCTGTGACACGGAGCACGCCTGGGGCGTCGCCATGCTGCCAGGGTACTCAGCCGTCGGCAGAAAGGAATAAGTGTGCACCACCTGAATGTTTTTTTAAAAAAAATAAAAAAATTTAAGTGGGCGTTTGATTTGTTCAAGAGGTCAAGTGAGAACTTACAGGGTAACTGTTTACTGCCCAGTTATCCCGGCTTGCTGGAGGGGAGTGGAGGAAGTGGGGGCGGGCATAGAGGGCAGGAGACAGCTATGTGTAAACCAACTCCTTTTAACTCTCCTAACCCTTTCTCCTCAGAGCCTGCCTAAAGGTCCTCTTCATGCTCATTCCTACAACGAACTGTAGGACTTCAGTTTTTAAACTAGCACAGACTGTCACAGTCTGAGATGCTGTTGTGCACAGGGGAAGAAATACTCTTGTGTTGAAGAGTTTCCCAACTTCAGTGCAAAAATCATATGAAAGGAGCATTACAGGATATCTCTGATAGCTTTGTGCATTTGTGATTACATAGTTGTGCACATTGCCTGTTTAAATTGCCAGAAACTTAGTGGTACTCTCACCCTGTTTTTCCCATCCTCCTTAACATCGCATCCATTTGTTGCATTTTCATCTCAACCTAATGAAAGAGTTGGACAGGACAGGAGTATGCTGTATTATTTTTGCCCAGAATATAACGTAACTAGGGCTTATTCTTGATTTGAGCCTTTGGGCTCTATTGAAAAAATGAGCATGAAGTGGGAATGTATTATCTTAGTACTAATCTACGGGATATTATTCTATAAGGAGCAAAGTATGGCTTGGTGGAGGCTGCCAGTTATGGCAGATTTACTGTATATTTGTCTCAGGGCTGCCACTGTGGTTCAGTGTTTCTACTACGTTCAGTATTACTTGTGATTAAATTGGAACCTAAAAGAACTACCGAAAACCTCTGTACTATGGTACACGTCTTAATTTGTGAGAATAAGTGAAGCTGGGGGACTGTGTGAGTGCAAAATGAAGCATTCGTATGCACGCAGGACTGAAGCCTAATTGAACAGTTTTGCTCATTATGTAAAAATTCCTCATAGAATGGATTAAGTGTCAGACCGGTTGGAAGAGCAACGTTCGCATAGGAAACTCACAATATATTCCCTCCTTGCAGTGAAAACTTAGACCCTTTTAGGGATATCAGTTCAATATTTTATCTTACAGCAGAAAGAAGGTCAGTGGCAGCTACACTAATGCAGCTTTCCGAGTCTCTTGGTACTAGTCCCATAAAAACCCGTATGCTTTTTGCCTAGACTCATAAATTAATGACACTTGGTACTCTCACATGTGCCCGCGTGCTGATTTTCTAAGGACCAGCTTTAGAGAGTCGTGCTGCATCTGTAAATGCTGGCAGCACGATTCACGTGTGAGAGAAACAAGAAGCTGCTTTTAAAGCAAACAGAGGTGTTGCTACGAGTTCCCTCCCGAGGAGGCTGGTCTTGCTGAGGCGGAACTTCTTTCTGCTGCTACCAAAGGGCAGAGCTTACCCAGTTTACACTGCAATTTGCTCTTAGCAAGAGTTAAATCTTTACCACTGCTCATCTGTCAGGGATTCTGGGGCAATTTACAGATATAGCAAAGGATACTTAAGTCTTCTGTGCCTGCAGCTAAACACGGTGCTTTTTGAACAGACCAGGTCCCGAGGGTCGGGAGGTGGAGGTCTGTTTTCTTGTTATGACCCAGGAGCGCACGTGACCGGAAAAAAGGAAGGAAGCGGCTTTTGTATTGACTGCTCCCCACCTCTCTCAAAGGTGCTTCTCCTGCCAGCGTCTTGTCCTTGAAAGGGCTGTCCCACTCCTGTCCCCAGGCTGAGCTCGCTCAGTCGGATCCTGCAGCCTGCTGACCCTCCTTCCCTCTTGCTTTCATCTTCTGCACCACAGCAAAAACACGCCAAGAGCCCTGATGGGAATTATGCAACAATGCTGTCCAGTTAATGGATCTCGACCTACTGGTGTATAATGTATTTTTTCATCTGTTAGGGTTGATTGCCTAATTTCCTACTATTTTTTTCCCCTATAAATTCCCAAACTTATTAGCAACCCTGCTGTTTCATACTTGTGTAGCCACTTTGTATGTTCTGGGAGGAGGGAATTTGTGTTTTATGGCAAGTGATACCATGTAGCCCTGTGCTTTTCCTCTAAACCAACCTTGTTTTTTCTTTCCATTAGCACATTATAAATTAGAGATTTCCTTAGTCTTGTCTTTATTTCTGCTTTGGCTGTGCTGTATCAATTTCCTGCTGCTGGGCTTCAGTGCTCACAAGGTAGAGAGCTTAAAAAATAAAGATGCAGATTTTAAAAGAAATGTAGTGCACACTTGGGCACATCAAAAGATCGAGAAGTATGTAAAAGACTTTTTTTTTGCTTTTGCAAGACCCTTTGCTTCCAGTGATGATAAAATTGCTAGACTTGGGGTTGCACTTAACACTGATTACAGCGAGATAATAAATACCAGAAGTGGTTTCAATTCAGTAGGTGGAGCGATAACAAGCTCTCATGACTGAAAGCTGAAATTAGGTAAATTCAGATTAGAGGTAAATTGTTAACCATGACAGTAGCTCACCAGAGAAAGCTCTTGGGGCGTTGTGTCCTGCCCCGGTGGGAGCCCGAGCCCAGCCGTGCTCCTCCGAGCGTCCCTCCCGTGCCTCGCGGGTGGCCAGGGATGATGGGCACCCCAATTCAGAGAGGGCTCAAACCAGCGGCGCTCGCCCCAAACCCACTTGCAACGTACGAAGGACCTACAAAAGCACAATTGTGAGAGTGGTGTCAGGGGATTAAAAGCCCACAGTTCAAGCAGGCTCTGCTACTGGGCCACGTAAACAATGTCTTCATTCAAGTCATTTTTAGCAAATAAATTTTTATAAAATGGAATCCTTACTTTTATATTTATTTACTCTTTAAGATTTGTTTTCAAGTGACCTGTGCTACAGGCTCACCGAGCCTGCCAAAGCCCTCGCTCCTAGCTGTTTACCTCCCCTCTCCTGCTGGTGTTGGTTGACAAATGTTTTTTTCCATCTGCGCTCGAACGATAAGCATTGTTAGCACTAAGCCCTCTGCCTTTCTGTCCCGGTGGGTACCGGCTTCCCAATTACCCCGTCCTGCTGCTGTAAACCGATAAAGGTACCACTCTGCAGTCCCACGTCAGATTACCACAAGGGAAACGGTTACCTGTTCCAGAAAAATCCTTTAATTAGCGGCTTTTGAGGGTGAAGAAATCACCTTCGTTTTGCAAACCTAGGAAAAGAACATCTCTCTCCCTACCATTTTTCTTGACGTTAAAATGAGATGATTTATGAGTTTTGATGGTATTTCATTAAAAATAGCTGAGCTCTTGTTAACCCATTACTGTCACCTTTCATTAGTTTAAATGCGGCTATGACCATATTCTTCCTACATAATTTATCTCCTAGAAAAAACTGTATCTTTGAATGTAATATTGCAGCTATACAGTTAAAGAAGATTCAGACTTGCCAGAAGAGCAAATGATATAAAACTTTCTGTCTTTTCTACCTCAAGCAGCAGAGCTACAGCACGAGCAGACCATCTGGTCCTTGCCTACCACAGAGTTTTACACATCCTTTGCAGCTCGTGGCGACGGCCACCCTCATAGCCAGGAAACCAGATTAAACAAATGATGCGACAAGTCCCACACTAAATTAATTATTGTTGGATGCAGAAAGTTCTTGTGAAATGCCTTTATTTCATCCTTGCCCTTCCAGCTGGAAGGGAGCTGCAGAATAGGCTAGCGAGCTCATTATCAGACTTCAGAGAAAATAAAGCACTGAGCTACTTTTCTGTAAACTGGTAAACAAATAAAAAAAATGTATTTAAGACATGACTCGGTGATTATTTTCATTACGTGGTCAGACAAATCATTTAAGAATTCACAACTTTTTCACCTATTTTTCTCAGCATGAAATTCAGTCATTGCACGGCCATTACAGGCCTCACCCAGCTCCGCAGGAAGCCGAAGCAAAGACGGCCAGACCACAGTTCCAAGGACTTGCAGGTATGGTGGCGCAGCAACTTCCCCCACGGAAGTGTTTACTTTCAGATACCTCGTAGAAAGTTGAATACAAATGGCTGCATTCTACTGGATGCACATATCAGGGGATCGGCCAACATTATCAACAACAGTCCACAAATTAGGAGCACATTTTCTAGATGGAAAGCTTATTTCTATTTCTCAAGGAAGACAAACAATACTGTATCAAGTATGTCTAAAAAAATCAAAGTTCTCGGACTTCATTTTTTTAAAATCTGTTTATTAAGAAAAAGCGTCTCTTTTTACATAGAAAAGATACAGAGGAAGGTAAATAAATGCAGTAGAATTCATTACCTCATGTAATAGCTGTACAACTGAATCTTAATGACAAAAGTTGCAGAAAACCTAAATATTATAAAAAGCCACCTCCAAAATGAGAGTCTGACAGTGAGAACGAGACACAAAAATGAACAGCACTGAACAACTGTGCACTACAAGTGCATAGAAAGACCCAGCCAGTACACCACACGAGACCTCGTGCGAAAGGATATTCCTGTTTCAGCATTATGCCTTCAATGGGGAAATCAGATAAATTTCGTTCTTTAAGAAGTCTCAATAGCTGGTGTATCCGGCAATTTATTATTTAATTTTCCAACTTTTCGGAGCTGGAAAGCCTTTAAAATTTTCCTTAAAAAGGAACTCTGACAAGATGGATACTTTGTTTTTCCACAAACAAATTCTTAAATCTTCTTGCTTTGTCATGTCTTCCAATGACAATTATTAGATTATTTTCCCATGGATTATGTGAAGGAAAATAAAACAATGAGGAATATTGAATTCAAAGCTGTGAACCGAGTACTCGTGCACTGCCATCCGTGACAGCCTTTGCTGAAGCTTGCAGGAGACTACAGAGATCTGCCGTGGTGCCCTCCGGGCAGCTTCCTGTGAACTCCAGCAAATTCACCAGCACTCCACCGATCGCACGGTTAGGAATACTGTCCGGAATTAAAGTGGTCTCACAAACGGGCACTGTGCAGATTAAAAAAATATACATGGGGAAAATAATGAGAACAGACACTTGAATGGCAACAGAAGAGAAAGATTTATTTTTACTGACTTTCAGCTGCTGTTAAGATCGCTTGAGAGACATCCATTAAATTTGTAAGACCACCACAGATATGACTACATACGCATATTCTGTCTATCTCACTACCACGCCCTCTCTTCATAAAGGCACTAACTATAAATAAAATGAAAATGGACAGATAAAATGCCAGAAATAAAATGGATTGCTTGTAGGGATTTCTATGTTTATGTTTGTATACATTCATGCTTTAAATGTACAATTTTAAAATTAATTTAAAAAGTCACCTTTATTTTGGCAATACAACTGATAAAATGAAACATGCAGAACACACAGCTCGACAGAACTCAGTGCATAATTTTATCAGAATGAAGTAGTTCTTCATCACCCTTTGTGAGTTGGGAATACATTCATATTACAAGGCAAAAAAACCCCCACACAAACCAGACAACATCTGGCTTCTGCATAATGCATTTGCTTTTCCACATCTTCTCCAACATCTTTGGATAGGAACATCTACGTCTGACCACAGGTTAAATGGTATGCTTCTATTTTAACAGTCTTCATAGTGCAGCGAGGTGAGACAGAGCTGCCTGTGTTCACTGTTCTATCTCCAGGCTATCCATTTTTAAGTCGGGGGGTTTAAAGCTAATCACTTCTCCGTAGGTAAGTTCTGTAGAGAGGGGGTAAGGGAGAGGGAAGAATTAGGTGATATTCTCTTCAAAAGAAAAACATCCCAGACCGAACAGTTCTACGGATGCGTGTGACTCGCAGTTTGTATTTTTAGCCTTTTTAGAGTCCAGATCCAAAACCAGACTGAATTCACTAGGAATCCTTCCGTTAACCTCAGATTACAAATTAGACTGACAAATACTGTTATTGTACAACATGTCTGTCCCCTTCAGCTAATTACTAAAACACACAGGCCCTGAAATGGAAGCATCAATTGTGCTGTCAGATGACCTGCCAAAATGACGTAATAAAAGACAAAATGCAATGGAAAATGGAATCTTTAAAAGCACCCAAACAGGTTTTAAAATGTCCACTTTTAACTGCAGAGAATGTTCTTTATCATCTCTCAGTCAATTGCCTTCAACGTAAATCACTCGCAATTCTGTGCTAATGCCTTGGGATCTACGTTTTGGGGTTTTTTAATGTTTTATTGTAACTAACTTAAATTTAAGGTCCTCTGAAAAAAATTTTCTTTTGTCTTAGAAGCATGTAACAGTTCTATTTTCATCAAGAAGGGCTTAGCTAGAAACATGGATTCCCAGCTATTTTACCCTGCTTTAGGAATAGCCCGTTATCTTTTCATGTTGACAGTCATGTCCTGTTTTGACATTAAGTTAAATTAAATGCCTGGGACTGTATGAAAAATTATTCCTGCTGGCTGTGCATCGTCTGTTTATGAACCTCCTTACCCAGTTCTTGTGCCACCTACTCAGCTGAGAGTACAGATGTTAAGCTGAGATACATGCAACTGGAGCAGCAGCTAAGGAGAGACAGTGCATAGCATTCAAACCTGAATAGCATAGTCCTGGCCTCTAAAATTCTGAAATATTTTCTTACTGATTAAACATGTCAAAAGGAAATCTATGTGCTTAGGCAGCAAGCCTCAGCACCGCACAATGGAGGCCAAGGAAACTCTTAAGTGCATAACATGTAAGATAAAGTGTCTGAAATCTCATTTTACTTTGGTGCTCAGTCTCTCCTGGGATCAAGCACCACTAATTTTTAATTGGAACAGAAAAAGAAGGGAAATACGTCATTGACATCTTGAGAAATGGGGTCAATATTTCATCAAGAATACAAATGTTTTATGCAAATAGTCACCTTTCATGTCATCTTACTTAAATGTGGCACGTACTGTACTTGAAAATTAAAAGTTTATCCCCCGAGACAAAAATATGGCCAGGAGGAAGAGCTGCATGTCCTGTGCCAGTTTTGAGATTTTTTTTTTCCTCAAGCCCTTTTTTTCCCCTGGATAAAAGAAGGAATTTGACATGTAGTTCCAGCAAGGACACCGATGTAGAAAAATATGACACTGTCCTTCCTAAAGAATTCACCTCCATGTCCTCATTTCAGTTCAGAAAGTGTTAAGCTAAGGCTGTTCCTGAAACAATTTCAACGGAGTTTCATCACAAACAGAAATCGGTTTCATGACTCGGAAATTGTTAAACTTTCTTGTTAAAGACTCAGTCAACCAAAAAAGTAGCAGAAAACAAATCATCCGCTGGTAAGTACAGCAGCAAACTGAACATGCCTCTCAAGAAAGATGATGTATGGGTGGTGCTGTACGCTGCCAGGTTTTGCAGAGGACAGCATGTGTAAGGAATAAGCGATACCAGTCAATCCTCCTTGTTTGTACAGACACAGCAGGCTTCTAGAAAACCCTCTTCGGGGCTCTAGGAGGACACCCACGACCTTGCTCCTGTCTTTCTTTAAGATGTATTTGCTTAGTCAGTCTGCTTGTCTCCCCTGCACTGCCCAGGATAAAATATGGCACAGGTGGAAGGGCACAAGCAAGACATGGGAGGTCAGTATTTTTCATCATAAGCCTACCCACTATGCTAATACATTTTTATCAAACCTTTCTGGAGTAAAAGTTATAGAATATACAAATAGGAACAGAAGAACATTTATTTTATAGAATACATATTTCATCTTAAGCTGAGGAAAGAGCTTTATTGATAAATAGGAACAATTTGTTTTCTAGAACATTAATCTTAATTTAAATGTCTAGTAAGGAATTTTTAGCCTAATATGTCCTCATTAGACAATGATGCAATGTACGAATTCCTGTACTTTTCAGTACACTTGCAACCTGAATGTTTAGCCCGGTCACTTCCATGGTAGGGTAATGCAATGTGATCATGATGCAAGCACAGAATTAACTAATAAAAAAAGGTTGTTGCAGTATTTCTCAAGAATGGGTTTTGGGGTGTCACCTCAAAGTAAAATCATCAACTGTCATCTCCAACAGGATCAACAGCATGGTTTCTCTATTAATCCCAATTATTTGGTTATATATAAAAAATGATTAGACAAATACACATTTATGTGGAAAACTTTCATTTTGGTTCTGAACAAAGCTAGATCAGAATCCCAGATAGCATCACTTGCCCTAGGACGGTTACTTCAGCTGAGGATCTGACCTAAAAAACTAAGCCAGAATGTGTGGTTAGCTGGTAACTTGCACCACCTTTTAGTTAAGAGTAAGCCTGCTACAGGGAGTGTGGTGAGCAGATGACAGAATGGGGCAGGAGAACGAAATGCAGAGAGGAAACACAACCCCCTTTCCACATCTCCACTCCCGCAAGCACACACATGGACTTCTCTTGCTTCCCTGAGGCTTAAGAGTTCAGATTGCTCTGGTTAAAAACGGAGGAAAACTGTTACTTAAGTAAAGTTTTGTTCTGCTGCCTGTATTAGCTACTGCCTGCAATTCTGTTACCTTTCCATTCATCTATGGTTTGCTCCTTATTCTCTATTGACTCGTCGTACAGCTCAGCCTCCGGTTCGTCATCTGGGTCATGATACTGTACAAAGTACGGATGTGCAAGTGCTTCTGAGGCAGTAATTCTTTTATCGCTGTCTAGTATAAGCATCTTCTCAAGAAGATCTACAGCTAAGGGAAAGAGAGAAACGCGGTTCAGAGCCAGAAGAAACCGTCTAGAAGTAAAAAAGAAGGCAACTTGTGTTTACACACAATCTGTTCTCACTCACCTTAAACACAGTTAACATTACTAGCAAACGCACAAAATTCAGCCAACACACCAAACAAGTTTTGAAGATTTTATACTCTAAGTACAATTTTCAGAGCTGAAGGAAGCCTTTGGTTTGCCTGGGGTGTGCACAAAGGATCACTACAGTCTATTTGATGTTCAATTCACCTCTTCAGACATCCAAGGCCTTCATTCTGAAAAGATCTCTGTGTTCTTAAAAGTAAAGTAGCCTGTATTGTGCATCACGTGCTTAACTTGGTCCTGATCAGTGCAAACTGAAGTAATATAAAATTGTGAATGTGAGATTATACTTTTAATTATCTGCACCAATGAAATCATCAGATGAAAACTGCAAAGCAACTTTACAGGACCCAGCATAAAGAAAATATGTTTGAAGTCAACAGTTGCAGAATACTAGAAATGAGAAAGATCTGTAAGGCTGAAATTGGTTTTATATGTAAAGTTTATCACAACTATTTAACATGTGATACAAAAATGATGCTTAGTGCTTTCGTATAAGCATTGTCATTAATTTGCCTTTACAATATTGATATGTAACATGCTGTCATGTACCTCATGCAAATAAATCAGATTTTGTATAAAAAAGTGTTTGCAGCTACTTGTATTTGTAAAAACAAAATTGCCTTTTCATACACAGCAAGAATTCAAGACATTTTAACTCATAATACTTTCCTATATGCAATGTTTTAACGTGCACTCAATGGAACTGACTAGGCACTGCAGTAAGATGACTCCAGTGACTCAAACATCTCCTTTGCTGTGTCACAAGAAATGGTTCACAGAAACATCTCTCTCACACAGGCAGAATCAATTGGTTAGATGTAAAAACGACCGTGCAGGCTCAGACTAAAGGTCTGTCTAGCCCAGTATCCTGTGTCCAACAATGGCTAATACATTCCTAGGAAAGAATACTCAGAAGGGTCATTCAAACCGCTATACTTCCTGCTCTATCTTCTGCTTGCCAGCAATTTACAGCTCTCGGCCTTCCTGAGCCAGAAGCCACGTCTCTCGTCTAGACCTCGTGACATTTTTATTTATTCCTGCTATATATAGATGGCTTTTGCTTTTCATCCACAGACTATTTTCCTTTAGGGGGTTCCCGTAATCTCCACCAGAAACCAAAGACACAAGCTTCACAAAGAGAAAACAGTCCCAGGATGAAAGGTTAAGCGATGCTCTTCTCACTGGTCCGATCATTATTATATGGGATCATATAGAAAAGGAAGGCTTGAGTTCCTATGTTAGTGAAAGATTTAAACTTTACCAGTCTGACTTTCTTACCTAATGGATTGGCACCACGAAATACTGCTTTCAGATCCTGTTGAGGCATATGTGGGAGAGATTCAATGTATCTTCTTGCCTAGGAATAAATCAATATACATACCACATGCACAGAGGTTAAATTTTGCCCACCAGTAACCATCCAAATAAAAAAACAGATGTAATACTTGTTACGTTTCTTATACAGGGGAAACCTTCTTAATATAAAATCATAATGTATGGCTTTGTTTTAAATAGGCACTCATGGATATTGCACAATAAGCAATAGAGTTTTGAAGAGGTATATCTTCCTCTAAGGATTATGCATCAGCACTTCGGTTTTCACCTATGCTTACTTGTTCATTGCAGTATATCCCCAGTGAACACGTGCATGTAATGTTCAACCAGAAAATCCAACCTAAATCATCTTTCAGTTACCCTCAGCAAAGTAGTATAATCCAATCTGCACCCTTCTCTCCTCTGTTGAACAGCAGCTTCACGAACCAAAGAACAAATCCTGACACTCCCAGGGTGCAGATCTTCAGATGTTTAACAGAATTTTGAGCTTGCCTTGTCACTGCAGATGTGAAAGGCAAACTCAACTAGGAAAGGGCTGCCCTCATTTTGGACCCACAAAGTCAGCATGGACCCTGACACTACGTGAGCTACGAATTTCTGGGCAGAGGTAGCTAGGTAAATGCTTATCAGCAAGAGAAGAGTTTGAATGCTGGTGCTAAAGGCCGGGATTGGAGTTCTGGCTGGGAGGGAGTCCTGAAATGGAACAGTTAAACAAGAGGCAAATGGCTATCCCCAAATCCGTAGAAAACCCAGCTGGTCTTCGAACTTTTAAAACATGTTTGTGTTACAGGGACGTATCCCTGCACACTTAGCAACCCTGTTAGAAGGATACTATCTGCAGGAGGCTAACTAAGCACCCTTGGCCTACTGAAGACAGCAAAGGAAATAAAGTTGTTCACATTGAGCAACAACACGGCTTCACATGGCATATGGGATTAAGAATTTTGGAACTATCTTCAGGATTGACCATCTCACTGCATCATAAAGTGACTATAAAATACTCTGACACATCATCTGTGCAGTCCTGCAGCCACACTTGGGAAACAGATCCTATTCCTTACACAGCTCGCCCTGCCATCACTGTAATTTCTGCAGCTACAATGAACTGATACAAAGATATTTTAAATCATCACACAGTGTTCTAATTTAATGAGACTGATCTGTTTTTTTCCTGCTTTTTATAAAATGTAACCATATTCTAACATAACCCTAGACTACCATTAGCAACACATTTCAGAGCCTTACTAAAAGAAGCAAACCTTCAAGCATTATGTCCCCAATCTGTTACAACTATACTAGCATTTTCCCTCTTTATTATGGGGGCTGATAGCAAGGCTTTCTGAGAGGACTTTTTTTTTTTTTTTTTTTTTTTTTTTT
>Ga0065711_1043481_pt1 | contig 14703 bp, 6 predicted proteins | sample Hoacrofraction12_FD_59098 | JGI IMG/M metagenome (GOLD analysis project Ga0065711, IMG submission 59098) | Hoatzin crop microbial communities from Cojedes, Venezuela - Epithelial fraction 12 v2 (version 2) | ecosystem: Host-associated > Birds > Digestive system > Esophagus > Crop | place... | reverse complement strand
GGGTTGGACTAGATGACCCACAGAGGTCCCTTCCAACCCCTACTATTCTGTGATTCTGATTCTGTGATTCTGTGATCAGTGACCATACTATTTTTCTTAGTAATTCAGGAGATGAAAGTTCATTTTGCAAGTTACTTCCCTTGAGTTACAGATTTCCCAGAAGTGAGGTAGGTGTTTCAAACCTCATGATTAATCCCGTTTCCTGTATCAGAAGACCAATTAGTGGAGATAGATAGATCTACAAAACACATCACAGATGAGCAATTTAATCACAGCAAAATCTGACTTTTTATATTCAAGTCTCTGACCTTTTGCATATTCCTTGAACATGTGTACAGCTCTCCATTGCTTAGCTTCAAAGCTATCAGTCCTCTCTGTGTGACTCTACTGGAAAACAACCAAAACAAATGCCTTAGAAAATATTGTAGACAAACACTACTTCATTCTGTCCTGCTGCTTTCAATAGATACTATTTTCATTTCAAGCCTAAAACCTTTCTGGAGTCTCAACAGTAAACTGGCCCGCTATTTTTGAAGCTGATATGTTTCTGAAACTGCATTATTTTCTTTCACATATTCATTCTTTTTTCCTTTCATTTCTTGGCAACAGGACTTCATTATTTTGTTTCAGGGTTGTTACGTTTTGAGAACCTAAAGCTTTTGCTGCTGTGTTGAACCTAAAATTGCTGCTACGCTTCTTCCAGGGAAGAAGGAAATGGCAGTTGGATCTGTGCTGCATTTAGATCTAATCAAAAGTTATCTAGGAGTTTAACCAAAGATTTAAGTTTCTATGTCAATAGTCTGTGCATGGATAGATTACAGTGTTTGCTACGTACATCCTGTGTTGACATTTATGCTTCAAGCAAACTCTAGTAATGGGTTACATTGTAGGCTCTGTGAGTGTTGCATTACCTGCACTAAAGCTTTGGTTTTGTTTCAATAAGTGGGTAGCTGCTTCTGCTTTATAACTGTATAAATGATTTTTCTTGGACTCAGATTTCCAATGTAAATGCTGCAATGAGTTAAAATCCAGTTCTATTAACATTTGCCTTTGTGAAAACATGATTTCCATTCAACTCATTCAATAGAACATACACTGGAATGCCACTAGAAAAGGTGCATAAACATGGTGAAGAAAACCACAAATTTTATTGCAGGAAATGTTTGCCTAATTTTTTTGTGTGTATTCAAAGCCTCTTCTTCTCACAAAGACCAGATTTCTATTTCCACAAAGGTGCATAGAAGTGATGCTCATTTATTGACTTACACCAACTTGTGCAAGTCTTCTTTCTCTCACCCTTTCCACAGCAATCCCGAACCCCGTTTTATACGCAGCATTATTCCTTCTTTTTTTTTTGCTTTGTTTTTTTTTATCCTCCGGTGAAAGAGTGAAGGAATTAATACAGTTTTAGTTTCTTATGTGGTGAAATTTAGTCTTTAATCTTTTAAAGGATTTGGTTTACCCAATAGACAAATCAGTGTCACTATTTTAAATACATGGGCTTACCAGAGATCTGAAGAGACTTTAGTCCTCCTCTTACCACTTCCTTCTGTTTTTCTGCTCCAGTTTGATTTTTTGCCTGCGCCGATGATGTGGGAACGGGATCATCTATCTAGGATTTTGGGATTCCACCTACCTCTGTTGGAATAGAAACTCCATCTGTCTGCCTTCTGCCCAGAAAACCCAGACAAACATCCTCTACACAAGCACAGCTCCTGCTCAGTGGCTCTGAGCTATCCAGAACATACTCTGCACACACTGACCATCTGCTCCTTCATTCTGTGGTCAGATTTGCAGTGGGCATCAAGGGTAGGGAGCTGGTTCTACAGCTTTGTCCAGGATAAATACAACAGCCACAGTACTGCGTACATTATACTGCTGGACTTACTGTAGGTGGATCCATCCAAATCAGCAGTCTTTCCTGTTACTTTTGGGCTGTTCCAGAACCAAAATGATCCCTGTCTGCCATAGGTTGCTCACTTTGTCGAAGTGTCTATGATCCTTTCTGTCTTTTAGTTGTTACTCTTTACAATATTGTAAAGGGCTATAAAACCATTGCCTTTTTACAAGGAGAAAACAATGTTTGAGATAAAAAAGTAAGAGGGATTTAAAGAAAAATCAGACAAATCTGAATTTCTGGTCCTCCAAATATGACCAGCTGCTGTCCTTTTTGCAATGCTTCTGTACTTAATTATGTCATGTTTAAAGTTGCTTACTTTCTGTCCCTGGAAGCATGCAGATTTGTCTCAGACTTCACAGGGCTAAGAACCTATCAGGTGCTCCTAAATACAAAAAGGGTCTAGAAACTCGTCACATTTCCAGCTATATTCCCTCAGCTGATATTTTCACAGCGTGTCTTGTGGCTTGCATTTCTCACCAAAATGCTGAGACAGCTCCCAATTTCTTCTAAATAACAAATAAAGAAATAAGAAAGTAGTGAACATGTTCTCCAGATAAGTATACAGTAAATGTGTAGTGTGATACAATGTAGTAGCGGTAAGAACATTTGTCAAGTATTTGGCTGCAGGCCTGTTTTCTCCTCAGTGACATTTGAAATGATCCCTCTCCCTTTCCTGCGGAAATGCTTTATCCCCCTCACTCTATACATGTAGGCTATACTGAGTGTAGGGACTGTCTGTCCCTCTTGCTGAAACCCGTTTCTCTTGGCAAAAAATGGTCTTGTGGATGAAAGAATAAGCAGAGAAAATAAGCAAACACAAGCTTCGCAATGGTTCTCTAGCTTACGAATTTTCTCACTTTGGATGAGATGAGCTGAACCTGGCACAACATGTTCCTTAGAGCCTTTCTACATTTTATATGTGTTAGTACATTTAAACAAAGCTCTTAGAGAAGGAAATGGGATCCAGGACTCCTTCCTTCAACAGCAGTGCTCTCACGACTAGGCTACAGTCTATTTCTTCTGGTGATCTTTTGGAGTATTGACATTTTAACTATTTACACAAATGTTAAAACTTTGATGGGATACATTGAGAATGACAAAATCATCCGCTACAAAGATGGCAATGTATTCATTCCAGGGTGGGGGTTTTGTTTTGTTTTGTGTTGGCTTTTTTTCTTAGTCTTTTTTATTTTCCTCTTAGAATGAGGAATTCTTATGAGTTCTTACACATGTCTTTATATCTCAAGCCAGTGTTTTAATTACTATATATAAGGAACATTTCCTCCTCCTGCAGTGCCAAGAGAACAAGATTAAACATAGACATCCAACTGCAGGAGACAGCTCTGAACTAGGAGCTCCGAGAAGTCTTCCAGTTAGTCTTGAAACATACTTGAGTAGTCTTGAACTGCACTAGGATAATGCTGGCTATGTTTTTGTCTTGTCTTTTCTAAATTTATTTTTGTGTGCATTTAGGACCAGTATAAAGTCCAATATTAACAAATGCTACGTGACTGCTGAAGGTAAGCCCAACCAGCTTTGACTAGTAACCTGCAACAGCTCCTTTCTGATATCTGCTGTTGGTTTCCCAGATGTGTCATAAAACTAAAGTAAGAGAGACATCTTAGATATACATGTTGTCGTTTGACTAGAACAATATAATCTTGTCAAGAATGGTATGGCTTTTGGCTGTAAAGGAAAAGATATTGTGTATTTAAGTATGCATATATGTGTCTATATCTTCATGGTGCCAGAGAAACCAGTATATACATCTCCCTGACATTTCTCTGGAAAAGACAAATGATTATATATTATATATTATATATTATATATTATATATTATATATTATATATTATTGTTATGGTTTGGCTGCGGCTGGCAACAAAAGTGCCAAGCGGCCGCCCCTCCCCCCGCCGGGGTGCGGAGGAGGATGGAAAGAAACAGGCAGAAACTGGTGGGTCGGGATAAGGGCAGTTTAACAGAATAGCGAACAAAGGGGACAGTAAAAACAACAATACAGATAAAGAGAAAACACAACACAAACCGCACTACCCAGAGAGCCGCTCTCCCGAACCGCCGCCGCTGCACGTTCCCGAACCACGAGAGAGTTCCCTCCGCCCAGCTCCCCCCCACCAGAACCCAGCATGACGGCACATGGTATGGAATACCCTGCTCTGCTTGGCCAGGTTGGGTCAGCCCGCCCGGCTGTGCCCCTTCCTGGATTCCGGTGAAAATTAACCCTGTCCTGGCCAAACCCAGGACATTATATATTATACATTTTTAATAATACATATGAAATATATGATATAATGTATCATATAAGAATACACGTAATATAAGTAATAACATATCTATTATACTTACATATAAATACTAAATCAATTACAAACCAATCCATTGATCATTTCTCTTATGTTAAGGGTTGCAGTACTGTAAGAAAGGACAACAATTTTACTCTTGTAACTCTCCATCTACTCGGGTATAACAGGAAGCTTTCATATTTCATTCATGGTTTGCATGAACAAACCTTTCTTTTCAACTTAATAAACAGTAGTCTTATAAAAAAAATTATTACTTTTATTTTAGAAGGGTGACTTCCATACCTCAGAGAATCAGCTGGAAAATTACTGTGTCCCTTAAAAAATACACTTCCAATAAGCACAGTTTCATCTGCTACACAGATTTCCTGTGAAAAAGCCTCTCATCAGCTAAGATAATAATTGCACTGATGTGATGATGGAATTTTTGGCTGTTCTCTGGAAAATTGTGTTGTTTTATTTATAAAAATACCTAAGCTTAAACACTTTTTCATGGACCTGCTATGTTGTTTGCAATTTTTCTATAATTGTGAAGATAGTCATTCCTTGTTACACCATTTTTTTTAGTCTTAATAGAAAAATACCTTGTGAGCACTGAGATTTTGGAACTAATAATAAATTCATCCAACTGCCTGAGGAGTGGTATGAATTATAATTCTTAGAATAATTTAACTGAAAAAAAACAGGGCAGAATGAAACAGAATAGTTTTAGTTACATCACTTCAGCTCTCATTGGCTACATAAAAGGAATCTAACTTGAATTAACTGATCAGACTTCAGGTACATAGGTAAGTCAGATTGTCTGACTTTAATTTTGTAGTTCTCTATGTAATATCAAAGAACCTTGTCAGTCTGACACCCAAGGGGAGACAGAATATGTTACAGAATACAAGTGCAAAATAGATTTCCAAGAAGTACATAATGCTTTAGGTATCTGCCAAAACATTTAGGAGTTAGTGATCATATAGTTTATAAAGATGCAAACAGAAAAATTAAATAATCAAGTCTGTCTCTATTCAGCTTGAGTAGTTAATTTTTCAACAAAAAGAGTACCAGAGAAACCTAATTTTAGAAACTCAGTTAATCTTACTATGACATCCAAAGATTTGAGAGATTATAGATGGCTTCCCATTCAAAACAATGAACACAAAGCTACTAATTACTTGACTTCAGATTCACCATGGGAATAGTGCAAATAACCTTTTATATGACATACATTTCACACAGATGGAAGAAAGAAGTTATCTAAAGAAAAAATAATGTTCACATTTTATATTGTAACAAAAAACAATTTCAAAAAGGACTATCAGATTAAAACAATCAGGTATAAAATAGAAAAAATTAAGCTTTTTAAAAGTTCCACATATTTGGGTCTGTATTGGTAAGAATGGGCTAACATTTGCCCAGAGAGCTAGTACAGGCCTCATCCCTGGAAATATTCAAGGCCAGGTTAGACAGTGCTCTGAGCAACCTTCTCTAGTTGAAGATGTCCCTGCTCATTGCAGGGGAGTTGGGCTACACAACCTCTAAAGGTCCCTTCCAACCCAAAGCATACTATGATATTGCATTATGAGATCTGAGTAGAGTGAGCAGGGAATAATGAGAGACAGAATTACTTATTAGAGACCTCCACCTGTATGTGTCTTTTTCACATAAATTTTTTAAATAACTTTAATACACAAATAATTTGAGACATCTCAAAAAGTGGGCTCTACACTAAGTCAGCCAACAGTGCTGTCTTTAAAGCAAGTAGCAACAAATGGTAAAATCAGATGAAACAAATATGGGGACTCCTCCAGCATTGTTCACTATAATAAGTCTAGACACTTTAAAATGATTGAACTTTAACTGTTTAACAACTGACTCATCACTATAATACTGAGTGACCAAATCTCTGTGATCTATCCTATTTTGTGACGTGGAATTAGATGTCAAAATGTCAGCTGTTGACTCAAAATTCCTACCAGACAAAAGGCAGGAAAAATACACAAGGTGATGGTGATATATTCTCCTAGGATCGGCACCTGAAACAGGCCAGGCTCAGTACTCAACTCAGATCACACATGGATGTCTAATCTTCAGATGCAAAGTAGAGTAAGTCAGCTCATTATTGTCATCTATTTCTAATACCACTGCAATTTAGAAAAATTCTAGTTTTGTAGCAAAATATCTGATTGGTACCAATAAAATGGAAAATCTGAGAGAAAATCAAAATGAATAGAGTAAGAAAAGGGGACCCTGACAGAAGGACCACATTACATCTATAAAACATAAGTTTCATAGCTACACAAGATTAAATTTTAACAATAATATTTGAGAAACATACAGAATGTGACAGATTGAGAAGTTGGATGTGAAAATCTAAAATAATCTTCAGTTTTAAACTAAATGACGTAATAGAAATATTCAGAATAGCTACATCCCTGAGATTAAAAACAGTAGTTATAGAAAACAACACTGTCGATGTTAAACTAAGCAAAGAAGAATATTTAAATTTATAAGCAGATCACAGAATCACAGGAGTATAAAATGGTTTGGGTTGGAAGTGACCTTATAGATCACGTGGTTCTAGAAAACCTGCCATGGGCAGGGACACCTTCCACTAGACCAGGTTGCTCAAAGTCCTATCCAGCCTGATCTTCAGCACTTTCAGCGATGGGGAATTCACAATTTCTCCGGGAAACCTGTTCCATTGCCTCACTACCCTCATAGTAAAGAATTTATTTCTTGTATCTAATCTAACTCTACTGTCTTTTAAAAATCTTTTAAACTGTAAAAACTCCTTGTCCTATCACCACATGCCCTAGTAAAAAATCCCTCTTCAGCTTTCTTGTAGGCCCTCTTCAGGTACTTACTGGAAGGCTGCTATAAGATCTCCATGGAGACATCTCTTCTCCATGCTGAACAACCCTATTTCTCTCAGCCTTTCCTCATAGGAGAGATGATCAGAGATGATTAAGACAAATTTGAATGTTATGAATACAAAGTAGAAAAAAAGAAGGTACTTTTTTTGGCAATAGTGTAAAAATGACAGATTGAATAATGGAATAAAATCAACAGTAGAATTAAAAAAAAAAAATTAGCAAAACCTTTCTAAACTTAATATTGATGATATTAGTATATAAGAAGCACAAGCTACTCCTCATTTCGTGGAAAAAGAATACTTAGGATAGGAGGACACTCCTGGATGAGGCAGTTTCTACTCTAGTAAAATACACAGGAAAGAAATGCAGTTTCAACATCAGAAGATGATCCTTGGCCATTGCCCAAATTATTTTCAAAGGAATTATGAGTTTGCTTTTCAGAGGTTTTTAATTTTTCTGGAAATTTGGTCTGATTATATTTCTCACTACCACAGAAGCAAGAGTTATAACTGTTCGCCCTACTGGCCTGGCCAGATTATAATGTGAATGACTAGAACTTGTCACATAGATGCTGCTCTGAAAAGTTAGTCATTATTTTTTTCTCAGCCTCTCCTTAATCATTGGTGTATTGCTATAAAAGGCATTGAATTCTTTAAGCTGTATGTATGGGAAAGGAGACAGCAGAGTGTCAGCAAACTGTTAGAACTTTGTCTTCCTGAGTCAGACTAGGTGCTTTGCATGGCAGGGGAGCTGGGGGCTGTCTGGTTTGGCTTAGTTTCACAAACTGTATGATGAGAATTAGCAACAAGATTTGTGGGATGAGGATGACGGTTTATGTGATGCTTTCGGAAGTCTGATAGGTATGTGCAGAACACCTGAAAAGTTTTTGGATTAAAGAGATGAATGCAAATAATAAAGAAGAGGTAAAATTAAGGAACGTTGTAAGTTCTCTTGGAACGTACATGCTTTTCAATACTGAATGTAGCCAAACACTGTGAATGAGATGACAAACGCAAGTGAGTAGAATTGCTTTAATGATATCAAAGCCAGACAAGAAATAGATGTTAATCTATTTCAAGGCTTGAATTTCAAGTAAATGTGTAGAATAAAACTTAGAATTGTGTCTACAGTATTTTTATGGCATCCACTGATAATAAGAGAAATGATAATTTATATGATTTAGTAAATTCAGTATAATATGGATTTTATTTTTTGTTATTTCTTTATAACAATAAACTAATTAGCACAAAATTGCACTTTAGATATTTACAGTTTTCTAATTATTTTTTTCAGTATGAATGACAATTTAGAAAAAAGCATTATTTTTGCATTTTAGCATTATTTTTGAGATTTAGGCAAAATCATATAGCCATTTCTGTGTTATAACAACATTCTGTGTCCATCAGCAGGTTTAAAAAAACATAAATATCCAAACCCTTTCAGGTTGGAAATAATCCCATAATGATTTTATGTGCTGTTTCAGATATTAATGCTTTTAACTAAAGACTGTATAAATTGCTTAGAAACTGAACTAACAAAGTTCTGTTTGCAAATAAAGAGTTGAGACTTTTATATATTAAAATAGTGACACAAACATGTACTGTAAGATGAGCTTGACTGTACAAATATTACATTATTTAAATTTTCACAAGGGAGGATCTCTGTAACAGCAAGATTTTGTGATTCTTTTTTTCTATAAAACTTATTGTTAATATTTTTATATATAATTTGAGGATATTCTGATATAAACTAAGAAATATCTCTAATTTCCCTTGTTAAGTGTTTGATTTTATTCTGTCTTGAGTCCCAAAGAAAAATTCCACTCATGCATTTTACAAACATCCAGTTCTATCTTACTTCTTCCACATTCACTGCAAATCGTGTGATCCTTGTAGTATTTTATTCTGCCTACTTTATACAGCTCAGAAAACTATAGAATCAAGTTTTTAATGACTTAGAAACTACTGTCCTACCACAGAGGAAACCCAAGTTAGTGTGAGCCTGCATAATTGACTCTATCGGCTGTTTCCCAACAATGTATGGAGTACACCAGGCGGCTCATTCTGAATTATATCACTTAGACATGCATACCGTTCCCTGAGAACACACATTAGGACAAAGAGAATGCAGTGTTGAGGTGACAGAAAAAAAACCAGCCAAAACAGCCTGCCCCTGAATTCCCTCCAAGTTGTTCTCTGAAGAAAAACAGAGTACTCTAACCACAGAGTAATTTTCCGTGCTGATATCAGACTTAAGTAAGGTAGTTTGTTTTCGCCACACAGAATCACTAGTGAGTTCTTATGTGTTCTAAAGTAGGGATTTTCATTCATTTCTTGCTCAGGAGTGGCATGGCCTCAGGTTTTGCACACTTCAGAGATGCAGTGAAGGGAATGTAATATCACTTAGCCATTGTGGATCAGAATCTTGAATTACCTCATTAATATTTCAATTTTTCTTTATATCTTTTTTTTTATATTATTCTTAAATACTGTATCCATAATGTTTCAGAACTTGCAAAGTCAGAAGTCCAGTGCTGAATGACTGTGAAAGCAGTCTGTAGTATGCTTTCTGTTTGGTACAGTGTTTACTGCTTACAGTAAAACAAACCAAAGCTAATATATCACAAAATTGCACAAATCAGCCATGGTACTTCTAGGTCTTGAATGCTACAGAGCTATTATTAATATCATTGCTAGTACCACAGAGCATTACTATCACAATCTCTAGAAGCTGCTATAACAGTAGAAGAAAAATAATGATGAAAAAAATTGCAAAATTTAAATTTCTGATAATTTAAAGCCAGATTATTTAAATTTCTTATTTCTGGAAAATTGAAAATATTGATATGTCTTCATAAATTATAGATCAATTTCTTGTTATTGACAGAATTAAGTGAAACAATTACATCTTTCAAAATAGAAAAGGTTATAAATAGTCAAAATTAAGATAACAGCTATTGAATATTCTAGGTGGTAAACCAATTTCAGACTTTAGGGCAGATACATGAACTTTTGCAGTCTTCAGAAATTTGATACAAATCAGCACTGATGATCTATATCAAGGCTGCGTATTTATCTTCCAAGTAGGTTTTTAAATTCACATTTTTTCTGATGTTAGTTCTCCTCCCCTCTCCCCTCGCTTCTCTTCCTCTCCCTTTTCTTGCTTTTTCTTTTCATGTTTTGGACACTAACAGCTGACTGGTGTCATTTGGTACCTTAACTTGGTATTTACCTGAGGTAAATTATATAGTTCTTTTGATACTCATCTACCGTTGGATCACACCAATTTTCTCACTCTGAGGAGGCAGTCATGTGTTAGGTCTACAAATGAAAGGATTGACTCTGCTGGTTTTCCGTTACCAAATATCTGCACGTCTTGAGACACAACCTCTATTGAGTAATCAGGAGGTTGAAAACAATATATATATTTCAGGAGTCATTGGTTTACAAATCAGTTTGCTTCTAACACCATGTTTCATCCTCAAGAGAAAAAGAGAAAAAAAAAACCTGAATTGTCAGTGTTTATTGTATTCCAGCAGCCTAGAGAGCAGGACATATTGTTCTTAAAAACATAAGGAAGTTTCATAGCTATTCGATTTGTGTATACCTGGAGCACAAATCAACTGCATTACCTTAATGCTAGGCTGCAGAAAGATGGGGAAAATATTTTCAGCAGGGCCAGTTGCGATAGAACAAGGAGCAATGGCTTTAAACTCAGGGTATAGATTTAGACTAGATATAAGGATGAAATTTTTCATGATAAGGGTGGTGAAACATTGGAACAGATTGCCCATAGAAGTAGTGGAGGCCCCATCCCTAGAAACATTTAAGGCTAGGTTGGATGGGGGCCTGTGCAACCTGATCTAGTCGAAGACATCTCTGCTTACTGCTGGGGTGACCTCTAAAGGTCCCTTCCAACCCTAAGCATTCTATGATTCTATGATTCTATGGTCTCACAATATTTTTTAAACTGATTTATTTTATTATATCTCTATTGTAACACGAAAAGTGAGAGCTTATCATTAGTCATGTTCAATAAGTAATCTTAAGTAGCTTTGTATTACTACAATGCATTTTTTGATTAAGTAGTTTTCTGGATATCTTTTGATAACAAACCAAGGAGTATAAAGACATAATCAACAATAAGGAGCATAGGTCAGAAATAAACTACCTATAACATAAGTTGAAGGTTCATGACTGCAGGAGGCATGGAATACTCTCTTAATCAGAAGGTTATAAAAGGTTTTTATCCGTGCTTTCACTTTACCTATCACCATGCACACTAAAACATTATGAAGTTGGTACGTTGGGAAGGTGTTAGAACTTAGTAGTAGCTGCTTACCTCATGAGTACATGAGTATTGTTAGTTTAAATCATGCACTACAATAAGGTGATATCCTACAAGAAACAGAGAATTCTGCTTACTAAAGATTACACTATTTATTACAGTGTAGCTAATCATTAAAAGTCCCAATTCTATCAGTAAGAATATCAAGAGAAACTGGAACACACACCTATTATGTTCTAGAAAGCATTTGGAACCTGAGAAAACTGAGCCTAAAGCAAAAACAAACAAACAAAATACCTGCAAAACCCAAATGTGTGCTCGCCCTGAAACTCTTCCTCTCCTTCAAAACTCACATAAACCAAAGCTCACAATTCCTACAGGCCTCATTTCTACATATCTATTTCTTTGTTCTGTTCTCAAATTGTCCTCATTCATGTTGTCTAAATCATTGAAAAAACACAAATGAAAACTGCTGTAAGCCTTCTCTGAAACATTTCTGTTTAATACACTCAAGTCTGTTCAGTGTTTGTCCAAGTTCAGTGCACCTGTAACTTTGTCTTTTTAACAACTTTACTTCTGTTCCTTCTGAAATAGTGTCTAAAATTTGAAGAATAACAATAAAAATATTCTAAATGTTATCAGTGTGCTGTGAGTCAACATTGTTCCGTATCACTTTAATATTTGGTTTTTTCCTTTAAAAACGAACCTGCAGCAACTAAAAGTTCTTCTCATCTCACGATCAAAAGAACAAGATCAATAGCACCATGACCATTTGTTATTGAATTAAACCAAAATAAGTAAAATTACCTATAATAAGACTGTGCAGAGTAGGCAACTTTCTTAGACCTTTATTTCAAGATATTTTATCGGTGATGAAATTCTTAGGTGATACAATCACATTTGAAATCCTTACCAAGTTGACTGTGAACTTTATGTAATTCCTAATACAAAACTCCCTAAATTAAATGTATTTATCATAAATTCTCTGAGAAATATATTTTCATTAATTTGTCTGATCTAGGAAATCGACACATTTTAAACCATTCATAAACTCAGAAGTAATTTTGTTTTGATCAAATTTGTAAAAAAAAAATTATTTAGTAACTGTTTAATTCTGAATTTTCTTCATCAGTTCTGTAGAAACATAGAAAACATGAATTCATTTCTTGATTTGTAGCATTCAATACATCTTATATCATACAGCTGCCCACATAGGACCTTTTAAAAATATTTTACTATATTTTTTATTTTTGTTGGTTGGTTACTTAACAGAAATTTTTTTCTGGGATGGACCACTCGATGGATAAGAAATTGGTTAGATGGTTGTACTCAAAGAGTTGCTGTCAACGTCTCAATGTCCAAGTGGAGACCAGTGACAACTGGAGTTCCTCAGCAGTTTGTATTGGGACCGCTGCTGTTTACCATTTTTGTCGATGACATGGACAGTGAAATTGAGTGCACCGTCAGCAAGTTTGCTGTCAGCACTTAGCTGTGTGATGCAGTTGACACACTGGAAAGAAGGGATGCCATCCAGAGGGACCTTGACAGGCTTGAGAGGGGCGCCTGTGTGAACCTCACTGTTTTGGTTTGGCCTGGATAAATGCAAGGTGCCCACCAAAAAGGCTCTATCACTCCCGCTCCTCAACTGGGTAGGGGAGACGAAATATGATGAGAGACTCGAGGGTCGAGACAAGGACAGGGAGAGATCACTCACCACTTATTGTCATGGACAAAACAGACTGAACTTGGGGAGAAAAGGGAGTTTAATTCATCACCGATCAAATCAGAGTAGGATAGTGAGAAAAAAATCCAGATCTTAAAACACCTTCCCCCCACCCCTCCCTTCTTACCAGGCTCAAATTCACTCCCATTTCTCTCCCTCCTACACCCCGAGGGGTGCAGGGGGATGGGGAATGGGGGTTATGGTCACATCATCACACATTATCTCTGCCACTCCTTGTCCCTCAGGGGGAGGACTCCTCACACTCTGCTCCTGCTTCAGCATGAATGTTCCTCTCACTGGAGACAGTTCTCCTCAGATTTCTCCAATGTGAGTCCTTCCCATGGGCTGTAGCTCTTCACAAACTGTCCCAGCGTAGGTCCCTTCCATGGGGTGCAACTCTTCACGACATGCCTCTGCATGGGTCCCTTCCACAGGCTGCGGTCCTTCAGGAACAGGCTGCTCCAGCGTGGGTCCCCCACGGGGTCACAAGCCCTGCCAGCAAATCTGCTCCAGCGTGGGCTCCTCTTTCCACCCATCTGCAGGTCCTGGCAGGAGCCTGCTCCAGCACGGGGCTCCCCACGGGGTCACAGCTTCCTTCAGGCATCCAGCTGCTCTGGCATGGGGTCCCTTCCACGGTCTACAGGTGGATATCTGCTCCACAGTGGACCTCCATGAACCACAGGGGGACAACCTGCCTCACCATGGTCTTCATCACGAGTTGCAAGGAAAGGTTCACTCCTTCTTCAGTGACCTTGGTGTCTGCAGAGTTGTTTCTCTCATGTAGTCTCATCTGCTGTCTCTTAACTGCCATTTCACCCAGAGTTTTTTTTTTCTTCCCCTTCTTAAATACATTATCACAGAGGTGTTACCAGCACTGTTGATGGGCTTGGCCTTGGCCAGCGGCAGGTCCGTCTTAGAGCCAGCTAGCACTGGCTTTATTAGATGTGGGGGAAGCTTCTTACAAACTCTCACAGAAGCCACCCCTAGAGCCCCCCCGTTATCAAAACCTTGCCATGCAAACCCGTAACACTCAGGAAGTCAAGTGAGGCCAAGTGCAAGGTCCTGCACCTGGGTTAAGGCAATCCCAAACATAAGCACAGGCTGGGCAGAGAATGGAATGAGAGCAGCCCTGCAGAGAAGTACTTGGTGGTACTACTGGATGAGAAGCTTGACATGACCCAACAAAGTGCGCTCACAGCCCAGAAGGCCAGTTGTATCCTGGGCCACATCAAGAGAAGCGTGTCCAGAAGGTCAAGAGAGGTGATTCACCTCCTCTACTATGTTCTGGTGAGACCTCACATGGTGTACTCCATCCTGCTCTGGAGGAGCAAACTAGCAAACTGCCCGTTTGTTTTTTTTACTGGCCAGACAGGGAAATTATAGGGTGAGTGTGTATGAGTGATGATGCCTCGGTTTTCTAAGTCTTTTACCACCCTGTCAATACCCGATTGCGCAGCTGCTGGTAAGGTGTACTGTTTTGTGTTAGTAATTTTTGATGGTGGTAAAGATATGGACATTTCTAATAAATTAATTTTTTTAGGCTCATTCTGTTTAATTTCTCGCCCAGCAAAACTCCAAACTGAACCATCAGGGAGTTTCCACACTCTGCCATA
>Ga0065711_1007523_pt1 | contig 14703 bp, 5 predicted proteins | sample Hoacrofraction12_FD_59098 | JGI IMG/M metagenome (GOLD analysis project Ga0065711, IMG submission 59098) | Hoatzin crop microbial communities from Cojedes, Venezuela - Epithelial fraction 12 v2 (version 2) | ecosystem: Host-associated > Birds > Digestive system > Esophagus > Crop | place... | reverse complement strand
AGGAGGATGGGGCCAAACTCTTTCCAGTGGTGCCCAGTGACAGGACAAGGGGCAATGGGCACAAACTGAAGCAGAGGAAGTTCCGTCTGAACATGAGGAAGAACTTCTTCACTCTGAGGGTGACGGAGCCCTGGCACAGGTTGCCCAGAGGGGCTGTGGATTCTCCTTCTCTGGAGATATTCAAGACCCGCCTGGAAGCAGTCCTGTGCAGCCTGCTCTGGGTGACCCTGCTTTGGCAGGGGGGTTGGACTAGATGACCCACAGAGGTCCCTTCCAACCCCAAACATTCTGTGATTCTGTGAGTGTGATTCTGTGACTGCAAATGCCAGGGAGGGGAAGGAGGTGTAAGTGCTGAAAGCAAACCTCATGGTATTTCTTTCCTCTTCATAAGGAAGAAGAGAGCATGCAGCAAGTCAAAAGTTGTGAGCACTATTTGCTTGTGCTGGCGTTGTTGCGCACAGCCAGCTGCTGGAGGACAGGGAAGATTTACTCCAGCAATGTTACTGATACAGAAAGATAACCTCTCATGTGGTCTGAAGCCAATGGGTACAGAAGTAACACCTTAAAAATGCCAGTAAATATGAACTGACATTGTCAGTCTTAACTAGACTGGGTTTTTTTGCATCATGTGGCACTAATGATTTGCTATCAGATTCCCAAATTTCATACCGCTGGTATTATTTGAATCACGGTCCCAGTTCTCAGGTCTACAGAAGAGTTAGGATTAGACTTAAATATTGATAAAAGAATGTGTTCTTTCCACCGGGTTCAGTCCAATTCACTGAGGACTGAAATGTTTCCAGTAACTTAAACTGGGGGGAGTAATTTAATGTAACATCAGATTTATTCCTTGTAAAAACACACATAGGCCGAGGGAGTATAGAAGACACATATAAAAGACACAGTACGGCAACGTGGAAAACTATGAGCAAACTTAAACCCCGCTTTTCTCTGTCATCGTTGTTTCCTTGAGAGTCTGAGCAAACAACAAACCTATTCAAAATAAAAAGAAAAAGCCCCACCCCAAGTACTCTTTCTCCTGCTGGTATGTTTGAGAGCTGTTCCATAAAAAGTAATATGTATCTTAGGATTTTATGAGCTTTTAGTTATCTGGGAACATAACTGAATAAATCGAGTGCTTAGTTTTCTGGCTTAGTTTTCATGAGGCTTCACAGGGATGTTTCTAAGCCGAGTGTTACTGCTGAGAAGCTTTTTTGGCGTGTTGAGAATAATCCCTTTAAGATATGGCAATATTATTGCAGTTTTCATGGTTGCCCTTCAAGTAGCCAAAAGTAACGAAGAACTGTGTTTAAATGTGGTGTTTCTTCACACCCGGGCAGCTGGTTGAGGGCAGGAGGCAGGCAGGGCTTCTGATCCGAGAGGAAGGGTTACTTCACGCTGACTAACCCTCTCCNCAGTCCAAACGTCCTCGGCGATCTCATGTTCGTGCTCGCACACCGCGGGTTGGTGAACATGCCACGCAGCCGAGAGGCGAGCAGCCTGCCGCGGGGGCATGGTCCATCGCCCCCTCAGCCAGGCCCAGCTTGCACCCCTGGGGTGAGCGTTGAGGCCCCAGGGCAGCTGGGGCGGGAGGGCTGCCTAGCACCGGGGCTCTCTCCCTTCTGGTCCCTGCAGCAGTCGTCCCCTCGTGTTTTGGAAGTTTGTCACTGTTGCTTGCAGTGGTTGATTCCCGTAGCGTTAATCAGTCCTTGAAAACAAGTCAGCTGTGGAAACAGAGGAGTTAAATGCGTTGATCTAGTTTATGCACATTTAGTCACAGTAAAATGACTGGCCCTGCTGCCTGCCTGGTTTCTCAGCTGGCTCCGTGACCTCTGGTCCATGCTGGCAAAGGTACTCAATCAGAAGTGGCCCTGCGAGGCCACCCCTCCAAAATGGAATAACCGACTGGAATAGGGATATTAAAGCAGATAGGGGTTTTTGAAAAAAGAAATGGTGTCATCATAGTCCAATTTTATAACCATACCACTGTGCTGTTTATAGTTATAGGGACAGATGGAGGGCCTGGAACAGAAAATCCAAGCTATTTGCAGTTAGCCAGGCTGAGCTTCAAGCATTTTTATATTGCACAGTGTAATTTTATCTCAAGCAGATTCTTTCATGTAACACTCATTCTCTTTTATGTTGGAGAGCTGCTTATTATGATTACATGTCAAATATTGCTTATATAAGCGCAGTCAAACCAAAGGTTCATCTAGTGGACTACCCTGTCCCATATCGTTGACAAAAGTAGATGGCTAGGGAAAAATATAAATGATAGCTTTAACATCTGCGCAGCATCTGGCCATGTTGGCTCAGTGTTTGTGAGCTGACTGTGGTATTTCTGTGTCTGTGTATTTCTAGTCCATGAGTACCAAAGTTCCTTTTGAACCTGTGTTAGCTCTTAGTTTTTCATACCGTCAGCAAGAAGATACAAAAGCTTCAAACTTCTGCAACTTGGTACCTGATAGAAAGCATAAGGAGGTTGAATTTTCAAAGAGGGGGCTCAGAAGAGGCATCAGACAACCTGGATTTCCTAAACACCCACACCATGCACTGTGCAGCATATTCTTGCTTTATACAGTTTTTTTCAGTGCTGCTGAAATTCTGCAGTAGATTTTTTCTTCTACTAGATCTACAGTATTGCATATGCAGCTGTTTTCTGATGCACAGAAGCATGTTTCATGGATTACAGTGCAACTCTTCTAGAAAGGTGGTTTCAGCCAGCTTTTGAATAATGGATCACATCAAAATCCTGGACTCAAAAACTCCCTAATGTTGGAGCTAAGTATCCCCATTTTATTTTTATGTTCAGGGCAAGCCTAAAGATAAGCAAAGACTTAGCTCAATAGTTTATATCAACACTTTTGACAGTGTTACTAGAGTGTTTTCTGCTTGGTTCAGGGTGTTTTGGGGACCAGCTTACACATAAAGCTTGCAACTTCCTGGTGAATTCCAGGTGTAATTTTAGTGCTTTAGGTCTGTAACACTGGTAGCTTAAGGAGTCATTCCCCCACTATAGTTAATAGTATTAAATTTGGTCCTAAATAAAGCAACATGATTATGAATTTGCAAATCTCTTAGTGGAGTTGTTTAATCAGCTGGCTACTAGCATTCTGAATTGGCTAATAAACTGAAAACACAACTTTTGAGTTAAGTCAGTAAAATCTGTTTATAAAAAGAAAAGTAGGCAATTTGACGGAAGAAAAATAAATACCCAATTATTTAAAAAAAAACCCCACAAATAACCTTTCTTATTCTGCAGCTAATTAGAATCCCATCACAGTTCTGTAATATCTTAGTATAAGAAAGGTCAACCCTTTAAAATTGCAGTATAATGTTTTAAAAGGCAAACTCTGAGTCTCTGGAAATTATGCTTAAATTATGTTCCTAAGCAGATGGTAAGACTGCCCATTAACTTTATCCGACTTTAGAAGGATAGTGTATGTTTCAGAAATAAAGACATTTCTATTTTTTCTAATCATTGCATACATTTTGTGCATTAAAAAGGTTACTGTCAATAATATTTTGTCAATATTATGAAGAAATGACTAAAAATTTCCTATATAGATTTAAAAAATTCTGTGTGATCGGATTTAAATATGGCGTCTTATAAAAGGAAATGAGGAGGTGTTCATTGACAAGAATAGTTCCAAAAAGCACAAAACAGAACAAAAACAATTCAAAATTTTATTTTAGATACTTGATACTCAGGATTGCTAGAACTTCAGAAAATGAACATCTGTAAAAAAAGAAAACCTTCTCTTTTGTGGGAGGAAATGTATTTTTTATTCACAGTCACATTATGGCTCAGAAATGTGATCTGTCATTCCAGACAGCAACAATATGCAGAAGGGTTTTTTAAATTATATTTTGCTTTGTCTTTTTAAGAGTAGATATTATAGCTACTAGGATGTTATCGAGTTTCTACACAATAAGAAGTGATTAATCTTCAGCAAGCTGTTTGTTTTTATGAGGTCAGAGGTCGAATGTCTGAGAAGTATAGCTATTCTTTTATTCTTTCAGTTTGAAAGAACTGAAAAGCTTAGACCTTAGAGAACTGTGTTATAATGAAAATATGTGGGTTTATTTTTTTAATATCTATGAACTGCAAATTTATAAGCAGCAGCTATTATTTACATGCAAACTGACGTAGATCTTTAAGGGTTCAGTTTCTGAATACTTTGTCTCGGCAATCATAGAATGCTTTGGGTTGGAAGGGACCTTTAGAGGTCATCTAGCTCAACTCCCCTGCAGTGAGCAGGGACATCTTCAACTTGACCTGGTTGCTCAGAGTGCCGCTGTCCAACCTGGCCTTGAATGTTTGCAGGGATGGGGCCTCCACTACCTCTCCAGGCAACGTGTTCACGTGTTTCACTACTCTCGTGGTAAAAAATTTCTTCCTTAGATCTAGTCTAAATCTACCCTCCCTCAGTTTAAAGCCATTACTCCTTGTCCTATCGCAACAAGCCCTGCTGAAAATATTTTCCCCATCTTTCCTATAGGCTCCCTTCAGGTACTGGAAGGCTGCCGTAAGGTCTCCAGGGAGCCTTCACTTCTCCAGTCTGAACAGCCCCACTGTCTCAGCCTTTCCTCACAGGAGGGGTGCTCCAGCTCTCGGATCATTTTTGTGGCCCTCCTCTGGACCTGCACCAACAGCTCCTTGTTCTTCTTGTTCTGGCGACTCCAGAGCTGGACACAGGGCTCCAGGTGAGGTCTTACCAGAGCAGAGTAGAGGGGTACAATCCCCTTCATTGACCTGCTGGCCATGGTGCTTTTGATGCAGCCCAGGATACGGTTGTCCTTCTGGGCTGCAAGTCCATATTGGTGGCTTATGTCCAGCTTTTCATCCACCAGTACCCCCAAGTCCTTCTCAGCAGAGCTGCTCTCAATCCCCTCATCTCCCAGCCTGTATTGATAGCGGGCGTTGCCCCGACCCAGTTGCAGGACCTTGCACTTGGCCTTGTTGAACCTTGTGAGGTTCACACTGGTCCACATCTTGAGCTTGTCCGGGTCCCTCTGGATGGCATCCCATCCTTCTGGTTTGTCAACTGTACCACTCAGCTTAGTGTCATCTGCAAACTTGCTGAGGGTGCACTTGATCTCGCTGTCTATGCAATTGATGAAAACGTTAAACAGCACCGGTCCCAGTACGGACCCCTGAGGGACACCACTTGTCACCGGCATCCATTTGGACATCGAACCGTTGACCACTACTCTCTGGCTGCAACCTTCCAACCAATTCCTGAACCACCGAACAGTTCATCCATCAAATCCATATTTCTCCAGTTTAGAGAGAAGGATGTTGTGAGGGTCTGTGTCGAAGGCTTTACAGAAGTCCGGATAGATCACATCTGTAGCTCTTCCCTTGTCCACTGATCTAATAACACCATCATAGAAAGCCACTAGGTTGGTCAGGCAGGACTTGCCCTTGGTGAAGCCATGCTGGCTGTCTCAAATCACCTCCTGGTCCTCTATGTGTCTTAAAACAGCTTGTAGGAGGATCTGCTCCATGATCTTCCCAGGCACAGAGGTGAGGCTGACAGCTCGATAGTACCCAGGCTCCTCCTTCCTACCCTTTTTAAAAATGGGCACAAAGTTTCCCTTTTTCCAGTCACCAGGGACTTCGCCTGACTGCCATGACCTTCCAAATATCACGGAGAGTGGCTTGGCAATGACATCATCCAGTTCCCTCAGGACTCCGGGATGCATCCCGTCAGGTCCAATACAGTTCAATTATTTCAGCTGCGTACTCTGCTTGCCGTTCAGATACTTAGAAATATGAACGTCCGCATAAAATTGTCTTCACAATTTTGTGGGCAGAACAATGTAAACCTAGCCAAGTGCACTTCCTATTCTGTCCCTTTTTGTGTTTATGAGCTGTTTTGCCTCATTTTGTCAGTTTGCATAGCACAGCAGACATTTGCAAATATTTGTAACTCTTTTTAACAAGTAACTATTGTACAGCACAGGAGATTATCCGTGTAGGTAAGGTAGTATTGGCCTTAAATGTAGGAAGCTTTCTGCTCTGATTCAGTTTCTGTTGGTCTGGGTTGGAATTCTATTTGAGAATAACATAGTTAGGATCAGGATATTCCTGTCTTTGCCAGAAGGTACTCAGGTGCTTTATTTCAGGCAATGTAGTTATGCCATATATGTTTGACATTTGATAGCTTTGGTGAGCATCCTCTCCTTTCGTAACAAATGTATTAACTTGGTTAACTCAAAGAACTCCCCTGAGAATGCCCTCAGGATTCAAGTGCTGTGTCAGGCAAGATTTGTTAGATATAACTGCTGCATGCAGACCCACTATACCCCTGCAATCTTGACTTGTAGCTGCTGTGTTTTATAACAACTTGTATCCTTGGCAACCAACAGTGTGGAAGAAAAATGCCAGAATCACCTGGGTAGCCATGGAGACCAGAACAATGTTTATGGGGAACTGGATAAACATGACTTAGGAAATACTTGCTTTTAACTATCTGGAGATATTATCTTGAAATTAATAATTTGGAATGAGTTGTGTCTAATCGTTATAAAACATGCAGCAAAAAGCTACGTACAGAATGTATGATAAAGATGAGATGTCTCTTCTCTGTAACCTTTTCCTTTCTGATCACACTTAGATCAAGTAACCAAGCTCTGTTGTTCTGTATGCACGTGCACTGATAGCAGAAGATTTGTGCATTCCTGCGCAACAGCTTATATTGCCAGTTCACTGCACCAAAGATGCGTACTTTCCTGTACCTCTCTACACAGGTTAGCACCATAAAAATACCATAGCAAATGTTTTCCAGGAGTATATCTCTGAAGGAATAAAATATCCTTTCACAGTAAGGATATTCTTTAGTCAGTATCTGTTTTAGATGCTATTCACGGAATTACTGAATTCTGATCTGACCTTGATTTGGCTTTGAAATGAGCTATTTATTGTCCTGTATCATTCAAGGAACAAGTTTCTGAAGGACTAAGAGTAGTCAAATCACGTATTTTCATAATTTAAAATGGTGTCTGTTGCTGTTTTCTGTAGGATGCTCAGAGTAAGTCTTTTGCCTGAGAAATGGGAGAAGACATTCTGAAAGGCAAAATCTGAAAATCCTCTGATCTGTCTGGTCTCGGCCGCTCTCTACAGTTGCAGCAGAAAACTGCAGCTGGCTTCAGCTGTACTCGGGGAACTGCTACTGAGTCAGTGAGGTTCTGTTAAAAAAAAAGACATTGGACTTTTAGTTTTTACAGGGTCCTGTTATCTAGGAACAACACAGCATTCTGTGAGAAGGAAATGGCATGGAAGAGAGAAGATCTAAGACTCGGTGCGGGAGGCTTGATCCTTTCTTCACTTTAATTTCTCATGCTGCATCTTTTGTATGGGTCTGGAGTTCTTACTGCTGAATCTGGTGGGAGAACACGGCAGGGACAAAGCAGCGGGGACTAAGGTTACTGCAGTGACATAATTAAGCTTGCAGCTGAAGGTTAATATACATAAAACTGCCTTTGCCTCGTGGTGGCCACCTACTGCATCCAAATGGGAAGCGTTAAAGGCAGTAGGAGGTGTGTTCATGCCAGCTCACTGCCTCACTCTAGGATGTTGGGAAGCAGCCCAGAGAGGGTATCTGACAAATTTGTTTATTTATGTATTTTTAAATCATGGAGAAGGAAACAATACAGATGGCAGGTATTCACCGAGAGGACCTTGGAAAGTAATTGCAAGGAAAGGAGAAGATGTTGAAATAAATGACAATTGTACATGATGTCATCAAGTTCATTGCAGGAATATCCACCAGCACTGATTTAGGGTACAGACAAAGCTGCTTTTAGTCAAAGAATGGAAAGGTAATTGCAGACAGGGACTGTTACAACAAGAAGTCTGATACTGAGATATCTAAACTCAAATTAACTGCTAAAGAAGACGTATAATGAAATGGGAGACATTTTGGAAAGCAGCAGTGAAAATCACTAGCAAGTTGAAAGAAATGTCTGAAAAGTGAAAGATATGGTTAGTTTGTCTCACACAGCAGAAAAATAACAGTTTAGTTATTGTTAGGACGAAGATGGGCTTTTTTAAGCTAGTGTTTCTTACTAGGAACTTACAATGACATTTGAAAACTCGAAAAGCTCAGACATACAAAAGGATGGCTCCTGAAAATGGGATTGACTGGCTAGAGAAACAAGATATGTCAGTAGTGAAAGGAACAGACGAAATAATGCTAGGATGGATATCTAATAGAATTACCACATCATAAAATATTGAAACCTGAGCTGCTAAGCCAATTAGGAGGTATTTACTGAGGCTGATGTGAGTAAGAATATAGTACATAACAAAACTACTCTTAGAAAAGTGTGACTGTAAATGGCTACTGTGCAGTAATGGTTTGTATGTGACCTTGTAACTTGTGGAAAGTATAAGCTACTTCACCTGTCCTTTCTTGGAGGTTTTTTAAATTTAGATATGTGTTAATAAATTGCACCAGTGGTTATTTTATGAAACATCCAACACTGCTATTTCTTTAGAGATGGTTGGAGAGATTTTCTAATCTAGTATATAAAATACCAGAAAATCTGAATATTATCTTCCAGAAAAGCAAAAATCTAAAGCAACTGCTTGGTTTTACTCTTAGTTTCAAAAAATCTTAAAGGATTATTTGAATACATTTAAGAAGCAGCTATGGATTTGCTGACTTCTTCCTCTTCTGTAGCATTTGAATCATTACAGGTCAGTGGAAACATTTTTAAAGCTGGCAATCACTCCCCACTGTAAGACTTTGACTTTGGCAGACTTTGAACATTGGAGTTGCTGTTTTTGGAGTCTTCAGAACTGAATTACTCTTTAAGAATATTTAAAAATGGGTCAGGCATTCCTAAGACTCTCTGGTCTTCCTTTCTTTTGAACGAAATTTTGAAGAAAATCCTAACTGCCCTCTGCCTTTAAGTGCTCTGATTAATCCTGCACCCAAATGCTGCTAGCTGTAAATCCTTGAAAAAAAATATTTCAGTGATGTAGTGTTTAGCAGCCACTTCTTCTGATGAGTTCACTCTCTGTATTTTCGTGGACTTTTTCACTGTCTTTCCAGTGATATCTCTGAACTGCAGGAGACTGGTCCATATAAAATACCTTATCTGAGAGCAATGAGATTGATTTATTTGTGTCCTGTGGACTCATTCTAGATCAGGACACTGACTAATTCAAGGCAGAGAAGCAAGAGGCCATAAACAACTAGGAAACCTGACATAAATGAATACTGCACGCAAGTATTGGCCATTCCTGTGCCTGCATGTGATACCTATGTGAAGGGCTTCACGCTAAGTCTGAATCCATCTGTGTAAGTAACGAGATTGTAAAGATGCTGGCGTTGTGTATCAAAAAAATATTAAAAGTAGCTGAAGTAGCACCAGCTCCTACAAAACAGTCCGTCTTTGGCACAGTGAGCAGGTAAAGCCAGCCGATGGGTTAGAAAGGTGTATGTGAGTGAAATACCTGTAGTTTATTATGTTTGTGTGGTCACAATTCTGGCTGTCAAGCAGAATACTCTGAAGCACTGGTGAAAATACCTGCACTACTGAACCCAAGGGTTTTAACATTAATGCTAATGGGGATGGAAGAATGTAGTTCACTATTCTTTCATTCAGAGTTATTAATTATTCCACATTTCTGTTCCATCATTAAAGAAAATACTGTGTGTCGTATTTGACAAAGATCCTTCCTTCCTCCCTTAATTGGCTATCAACAGATAATTGAAACAAATATTTTGCACAGTGCATAGAATGCATTAACTTGTCCAAATGATTAGAATACTACGTGCAACCTAGTAATTTATTTGAAAATCAGCATCAAAACACTAGTTATTAACTAAACGAACATGGAAAATAAGCTAGATAATTCTAAATGTCTTCTCTAATTTTTGCGTGATTTACTCAAATGTTACTTAAGGACCCAAAGATAAGTACAGAGATTCAAACATAATAGATGAGGAAAATAACATAATTTAAATCTGTATCCATCAGTCTTCAGCTTTGGGGAAACAAAACAGGAGTGGGAAGTACTTCTTTCCTGCAAGTTTGCAACCTACAGTAATAAGCCGAGTAATAAATGTTTTAGAAATGTCCTGAAAACTGACTATAAACTACGGTAGAGGAGAAACATTTATATTTCAAAGCCAGTTAAAACCTAAACCCCAATATGATCTGGACATCTCACTGCATTTAAGCATTTACAGCTCAGAATAGGCACATTTTTTTTTCCCCCTTTCCTCAGCAACCTCCTGTTTTAGTCACAGATTCTTCGTCGGCCTGGGCATGCTTTGTCCATCACACATTAACAGGTCTGCAGAGGACAAGAAACTTTAGCAGACCAAGAGAAATGATGAAGTAAAAATAGCAAATATTTTGTATCTAATGAACACAGAGTGAAAGGACCAGAAAATAATAATCTTAGATGTGGAATTGCATAATACTGTTCGTGTTTTTAATCGTTAGGTTGTGCAGTTTTAAGTAGCAAAGTCAGAGAACACTCTGAAAAGCTTCTGTTTCTATGAAACCACTGAATGCATAACCAGTGTACATAGACACAAATTCCAGGTAAGGGCATTTACATTTGCATTCAGAGCATGAAGATAGTGAAGAAGACCTTATGCTAAAATCCTGCTTCGGTCCTCACTTGTCCAGAACCTGAAGAATAAACAGAATGTATTGTTTTATTTGACTTAGGCTATACAATAAACTAGATTTTTTAAAATAAAACTGAAAGTTACGTTTCTCTGTTGCAATGTTTTGTAAGTCCCTTGTCACAAGCTGTTAAAACTTCATTCTGACATATTAAAAATTTATTTAAAAATACACTTTTCTAGCCAATACATGAGAGTAATGATCACCCCCGAAAAGCTGAAGGAAACAGTGCTGTCTTCAAAAAAGCTGCCACTTTCTATAGTATGCAGTTTCAGTGGAAGAAAAGCAAGTTTAAATATTAATTTGCTTTCACTAGGTACTATGACGAACTCTGCCTTGCATGACAGTGTATGTTTAGTAAGTGTATTGTACACTTCTGAATATAGCCCAAAGATGGAAATACTGGTATTTTTATATCAGAAATACTGGTATTTTTATATCAGAGATGTTTCAGATAGACCAAATCCCAAAACATGTTAGCCTGAACTATGTTTCCCGCAGAACTGGTAAATCTAGGGAGATTTTGTCCTTTTTCTCCTGTTCGACTGAAGTTGAAAAAAAAAACACCATCTGACTGAAGTTTTGTGGCTGAAGAAAGCTCCTGCCACTGTTTCTGTATGGGCTGGCTCCACAAAATGTTCTTTTTGAGAAGACATCAGAGGTAATCTTCTGGTCAGGGATCCGTGTTCCTGGAAGGCAGTCAGCTGTTTGGGTTTTTTCCAAAGTCATTTGAAAAATGTATATTTAATTAAATGTGCCTGTCATTTCCATTGCCAAAATTATTTTTTACCCTTTGTTACTGGATAGGCTGAAATTGACAGGAAGCTGGATGACCAATAGCTGTAATTCATAAAATATTTTGGGATATTTCAGTATGAAAAGATCTGTACAAATGCAAGATATTGACAGCAATCTTGACAATTCCAGGCAGCTCAAATTTAAGGACAAATTCTTCTTAAAGTAAAGAATAAAATTCAAACCAAATCCCACATAATTCAACTAACTGATCTTTAATCTACATAATGGGCAAGACAGATTCGAACTGGGGAAATTAATTTATTGCCGATTAACATATATATATAATTACTGATTTGGGTACTGAGAAACAAAGAAGGCAGATATTTAAATACTTGGAGAAAACACCTTCAGATGTGCTGCCAGCTCCCCTCAGCTGTGCCCTGCAGCCCCCCTGCCCAGGAACCTGCACCCCAGACATCTATTTTTTCTATTTTCCTGATTTTCATTTCCAAAGTTTTTTTTTTTTCAGGTCAATGCTATTTTTTTTTCCTAGCATTGTTGATTTCCCAGCTTAACTACTGACCTGCTGGGCTGCACACCTCAGACCTCTGAAGATCCCCTCCAAAGAGCTCGTTTCCATGTGTGGTACTCTATATTGTAGCACAGTAACTGGGATGAAAATTTCACTGAAAACATAAATGAACCAGGTGGTTTTTTTGCTGATGGTTTCTTGAAGTCCATATTTGTTTTGAGAGAGGTGTGCAGAATTGCAGGATCTTACCCTGGTTTTCATCTCAGGTCATTTTGCAGTTCTGGGAGTGTGGTTGTAAAATCCATACACCCCAAAAAAGTCTCCAGCTCTTCTATTTTCCATTACCTACAGAAAGTGTTAAATTTATTTATTGTGGCATTTCTTTTGAAAAGTCAGAAGAGTTCCTGCTGTTGTCTGTACTAGAAACATGAGGTGATTCTATGTAAATGACAGTCTACCTGTCTCAGCCATCTCTTTCAAAACAAGCAGTGTCTTTTGGTCCAATCATAGAGATACATACACTTTATTTGAAGGATCCTTATGTAAACTTTGAGTGATTAATGTAAAGAATTTTCTGCTTGAAGTTCAGCCTGTATCAAACTTCTGTTACCAGAGTGGGGTTCTTCTTTCCAAATGATGTATATTACTGTTTAGCAAGCATCTCATATTGTCCTCTGTGCCTCACAAGGAGTGTAAGCCAAGCTAATTCATTGACTTACATTGTAGAAGATTTTGTTATAGCAGGTTCTGAGCCAAGCACTGTGCATATGCTAATTTTACATCTAAATTTTTCCTTTCTGACTATATGATTGAGCCCACTTTGGACATGCTCTTTGGTCTGGAATGATGAGTAATGTGCATTCAGCAAGAGAAAACTGTTGACCTCTTTCAGTGAAGTACAATAGGGGTTTTTTTCTTTCAAAACTATCTAATTGTCAGTCATTTATATCAGCTTCAGTAGTGCGTGACTATTTTTTTTTATTACCATAGCAGCAACAACATGATAATTTAAATTCATAAAAAGGGGTTAAATAGGGACAGATCAAATTTTACCCAAAACATGTGAAATCACTATGAGCTCACTAAGTGAGGAAAAAAAATATCAAGAGAGATTTTTTTTTCTTTTGTTTTGGAAGGCTGGTACTGGTAATGGTGTCACATCCATGTAAAAGGAGCTGATCAGATTTCCTGTGGGATGTAGACAAGTCTCTCACCCATTGAGTACCAACCTTACCTCATAGATGCCTCAGAGTCTAAAGTAAAGTAAAATAAAATAATGCTAAAATATGGTGTGCTAATCTAGATAAAAGAAATATATTTGTAAGTTATTTTTTCCTCCCCTTTTCTCTTTTTCTTCCTTTCTTTTTCTCCATTTTTTTCCTCCTTTATTTCACTGTGAAATTCATTCTGAGCTTTCGCCACTTAGTCCATTGCATTTCTTGTCTTTTTGTAGATGCACAGCATGGGAAAGTCTTACAGTCTGCATTAATGGAAAATTTTGGAACTTCTAGTCGTGAGTATTTAAACAGAGTGAAGCCTGTCTATTATTTAAATATGTGTATATAAATTAATTGTTTTCATCAACATGAAGTATCAAAAAGGAATGATGAACTTCCAGGTCTCAAAAAGAATTAAATGAGATTGTATGTTTTACTGTTACAAGCTAGAAAATGCTTAATTTCTCTCTCACAATTCTTTTCTAGCATATTTGGAGAGTGTCCTATTGCATTTATCCATATATAATATGTGGCATTCTGTAAGTGCCAGAATAGTTCTGTAATCATTTATATAGCTACTGGTGTTATATATAAATGCAGACAACAGGCTGAAGATTTTTTTTAGCTTAATTGGTTGTTGTCATCTTTTTAGTTTCTCTTCTGCTTTTTCCATTCATCTGTAGTTTCAAATCTTCGTATACTAGCACTCTGGAAAACAACAAATTATCTCTTTTAATACAGCTTTGTAAGCATCTTAATGTAAAGTAAGAATATACCATTTTTTCTTGAACACTTCGTTGGGCTCTTCCATTTTGCTCCAGAATATCTTTCAATATTTCCTCTTAAGCTCAGTTGTAGATATGAATCAATTGAAACAATAGAACATTAATAACATCATGGCGTTTTTTCATTAATACATTGTGAACGTGGTGCAATTTGACCGCTTTCCAATAAAGCAGTTTTACAGCAAGACTGTCTGCTAATCCTGATGCAACTCTTTCCTAGGTCTGTGTGGATAGTTTGATGGCAGAATTCAATGAAACAGAATACAATGTCATGAATAATCACTATGGATTGGAGTTACAATCCTGGAGAGCAAGCCCCACAATCCTCAAATGCTAAATATTACAGCAAATTCAGTGGGTTTGTTGTGACATTTTTCTATTGCTATTTCTTTTCATTTGCCTTGTTATGTGTTTAAAAGACCTGTAGGTATATTTTTGGGGAAACATCCCAACAATAAACCTTGAAGGTAAAGGGATACTGAGATACTCGGGTATCTGCATCTTATCTCCCTGAACAGATGGCAGTAATTATTAGGCAGTAATTGAGGGTGTTCATCTTCCTTCAGACAAGTCAGCTGAAGGGCCCAATTAGGCTAAAATTTCACCTGAAGATCCTCAGTGTGACAGAAACGACTATAAGAGGTGTTTCCCTTTTCTTCTCTTGTGCCTCTGGAGTATGGGACTTTCTTCTTTCTGCTTGTGGGAGGTGTGGGGATAACCCCATCCATCTCCAGTCACACCTGGTTGTACCCCTTCCCCCCCCCCAGCATCTGAA
>Ga0065711_1043484_pt1 | contig 14704 bp, 15 predicted proteins | sample Hoacrofraction12_FD_59098 | JGI IMG/M metagenome (GOLD analysis project Ga0065711, IMG submission 59098) | Hoatzin crop microbial communities from Cojedes, Venezuela - Epithelial fraction 12 v2 (version 2) | ecosystem: Host-associated > Birds > Digestive system > Esophagus > Crop | place... | reverse complement strand
CACCTCTGCTGCTCCCACGTCTTGCTTTCAGCTCTCGTTTCCTTCCAGCAACTTCCTTCTTGCTGCCCGCGTCCCCTCCACACCCGCCCGGGACGCTGTTTCCACCAGCTCAGGCGTCTCCTGAATCAGCCCCAGCCACGCTTCTCCTGCCACGCCGGTGCAGGCCTCGCTCGCTCCAGAAGCAGAGGTTTCCCCGCTGGCCGGACAGTCTGTGGCCGGGCGAGGGGTCTCTCCGGGCGCTTTTCCTGGACCTCGGCCACGCTGAGCCCCGCGCTTTGCTGCGGCGGCTACGGCCGCGCACCCGTGGCTCCAGCCCGCCCCGCATCTCTGGCCCCCCTCCCCTCCCCTCTCGCTCCAACTTTCCCCGGCTCTGTCTCCGCGCTCCTCGGCTGGACTCGCCTGCGCCTCTTCTCTTTGGATTCCTCCCTCTTTTCCGGCGCTTCCCCCTTCGCCGCACTCCCTTTGTCCCCTCTCGGACTGCCCTTTCCGCCCAGGGCGGCCCGGCCGCCGGAGTTTCCATAGGAATGGAGGTGGCGGCTGGGGCTCTGGGAGGCGAGAAAGAGCACAAAGGGAATGGGATGACGGAGGGGAAGGGCTGAGGACGCAGGGCAGTGCTCCCGCAGGCCCAGGGGATAACGCACCCCCTTCCCGCGGCTGCCGGCCAGGGTCTCGGCACGCAGGCAGCCCCTCGAAAGCTGTTTACTCACTGGGAGCTGTTTGTTCAGTTTTGGGCGGGGGGGGTTTCCTCCACTGGAAGGGCAAAGTAACAAAGACAAGCAAAATACAATGTGGAAAGTCGTCCCCCCGCAGCGTGGCTGCGCACGGAGCAGAGCAGCCCCTCGCTGCCGCGATGGAAGCACAGAACTGCTCTACAGCTTTCAGTAAAACCAGCGACTGTCTCTGCCTGACGTGATTTGCCATGCAGGTGCACAACAGACAGGTGGAATAAATGCTGCGGTGTAACAAGAAGCAAAAAAAAACCCCTCTGTTACGGCCACGAGCTGGGGTTTTACTTTGATTTATGGTTCTTGCATTATTCTCTTTTTTATTTTTCTTGATGAATAACAGAACAAAAACGAAGAGGTATCTCACACAAAGGGAAGGTAAAAGGGGGCTCTCTAAGGAGATTTAGTCCACCAGCAGGACCAAAGTGCCTCTGCAGATCCAATTCACAGCTGTCACCTGGCATCACTGAGCTCCACCTAAGCAGAAAGGACCGAGGGACCAGATCTCTTCTTCACAGCCCTTATCCCTCTTAGAGTTACAGCTCTTTCAAATCTGTCTGCAAACAGTTCCTCTGCCCCTACAGCTGGGACTGTGGGAATCCTGCCTTTCGTCCACCTCACAGAGAAGTTCCTTTAGAGGTGTACATGGAAATTAAATCTGTATATACACATCTCTATCCAGGTAGAACAAGACAGTTACAGCCAAGGCTTCTATTTCCAATAGAAATGAGAAAGACACAATTTTTAAATCACCCAGAAAGGTGGAGCTATTTCTGCTTTGCATGATGCACTTCCACCTGAGAATGGTGAAGATGAAGATATGTAATTGTTTTTCCATCCAGCACAAGCAAACGGGGTGTCATAGATGCTTCTTAGGCCAAACAGCTTTTTTTCAGTACATGGAGATCAATCACATCCAAGAGATAATAAATAACTGGCCAAGAGAACATCAAGAGGATTAAAGTTTCACTAATTCCTGGGACACTGAAAGGCAAAGAGGAAAGCTTACCCGAAGCCAGTATTTCTGGAGACTTAATAGGATTCTCAGTCACAAGCTTGTCTCTATCACACCTCTCACATGCAAATTATCTATATTCTCTCTAACTGGCGATAATTGTACTAACGCTTTGTCTTCTTCCCTCACTCCCCTTTCCTCCTATCCCAGAGTCTTACCTCACTTCCCTTGGGCTGTCTTCTAATGGCTTGTGTCACCTGCTACAGCCAGGTAGCTCTGTCCTGCCATGAAAGGGCTCACAGGTAGCTCCTACCAGCACTTTCGCAGGAGTATGGAAAGAAAGCATCTCTGGGATGGAAGAAGGTCTTTATCAACTGAGTCAACCCAGCTGCAGCAGTGCCTCCCCACATCAGACTCAGCACCATCCCAGTCAATAGTAGTTAAAAGCCAGGCAAGGAGCATCTGCTTTGGGTGGGGTTGGGTTAGATGATCACCAGAACAACACAGGCTACCCAGTGATGCTACAAGCTTAGACCTTGGGCTGGGAGATGCATCTCAAGGAAGAGGAGAGGACCAAAGCCCAGGGCAAAGCCATGTGGCTCTTACCATCCTGTTCCTGGGAGAGGTGCGTACCTGCCGTTTCCCTGAGGAGCATCTGCAGCTCAGCATCTTCCCAAGCCTGATGGCTTACTTTGAGTGTGGCTGTTGTAGTAACAAGGACTGCATGAAAAATTCCTCCTCCCTCCACGTGAACTGAATGCATCTGTTAAGTCCCCACCTGCACTGTGGCCAGGTCCCAGGAGACCAATATCTCTGTGTGCCCGTGTCTCCATTTCCAAGTACCAGGAAAGCAAACTGCTGGGGAGCAACATGGATGCAAGTATAGCAGCTGCCTTCAGTCATCCGTCTGCCGAAAAGGATTCAGAGGGTCACCAGCAGATTTCTGAGGATGGAGATAGCAACAGAGAGACACATTGGTAGGAGTGGCAACGCACTGCAAACTATTCATGTAGGTTTCACTTACGAAAGTTATTGCTGCAGGACAGCAGTGGGGCCAAAGATCCTCAGGAGGTTGAAACAAGCCCTGGGCTTTTATCTGGCTAGCATAAATAGGCACAACCCTGTCAATGCTGAACAGGAACAGCAGGATTGCTTTCTCCTCTCATCCAGAGAGGAGAAAGACCCTTACTTGGAAGCTGGGATCCCAGAACTGGTGAGTGTAGTTACTCTGGAGAACACCAATTTCAGGAGATAGGTGATGTATTTAAATGCTGAGGCTAAAGAAACTGGAAAAAGGGTGCTCACAGATCTCCAAAAACTCTTGTAGCTGGTTTGCAGAACCAGAGGGTGCTGCCCACTGACGCCCTGCCAGGACTCATGAGTGGACAAGAGGCCACAAGAGTCCGCATGGGTCCTGGGCGTCCCCTCTGCCAAGTCCCCATTTTACTGGGGCTCTGTCATTTCTGCTGCTGGTGGGAAGGATCCCTGTAGACAATGCTGGGTCAGAAGAGGCTGAACAGCTCTTTTACGTCCCCTTTGCCTTTCCTGCTACACCCGAGCCACGTTGGAGGAAGAGTCTTTTGAGGTCCACAACCCAACCTCCTGCTCAGAGCTGGACTTCCACCAGTACTAGATCATATTGTGGGATACTCTGACTCTAAAGAGCTTTATGGCAAGTTTTAATCACATTTATTCCCTCTCTAACATCCCCTTATGCTGTGCTTTAATTGTTCTGTTCCCATACATGCCCACTTGGTGCCACTGCTACTCCAGGTTTCTCCAGAGTAGCAAAGCGTCAGGTGTGAAAGCCTGTGGTAGAGCAGGAAAAAAAACGTCCAAGGCAAGCCAAATAGAACAAAGTTTTGGAAAATAAAATAGGGTTGTCACAAGGCCCATGGGGACAGTTACCGCAAAGTTTTCCTACAGCAAGACCGTTTCTTCATGCTATGGAGAGGTAGAGACATGCTGGTCCTCCAGCTAACCTGGCCGTGGGAGCTCGAGCACTAAAACAACAACGGATCTAACTACTCCGTCAACTGTTTACGGTATCCTCAGAGTGTTTGGACACCCTGGGGACAAAGCAGCTGGGGGCTGAGCAAGAGAATGGCACTCTCTGAGGTAGCTCAGGCCGGGACTCAGTGCCCCTGGCTGAGCTGAAATGGGATGCCTGGCATGTGGTGTAGGGTGAGGCTGGTCAGGGTTATTGAGGTCTATTAGTGCCTTCAAGGCCACTGCCATTGTGGTGGGATAAAAAAAAAGCTCAGCTGACACCTGCTGGCCCTTTCATCTCAGCTAAGCATGATATGAGTACCCACAAAGTGGTGTGCTACCAACTTATTTATGCCTTTGCTTCTGCAGACCAAGGACCTCACTGGGCCGTTTCTTCAACCAAAATGAAGGGATTGTCCCCATACCTTGTTGAAGAGGTCCCCTCTGATCTGTTCAAAATGGTGTGTGTTAAAGAAAGGGGACTGAGCAAGGCTTAGGTCTCAGGAGCTGGTACTTTGGAGGGGATGTCTTGGTAGATTCAGGACCAAAAGGATGAGGGTTACCTCCTTAGCCAGAGGCAAGCTGGATCAGGCAGCTGAAGGAGTCCAGAAATGGCTCAGCGCAGGTAAAGGTGCTTCCTGCCTGCATAGTCCAACACTGCAGTAAGGTAGGGGTTTTTCAGACAGACAGCATCTCTGAAACCCTTTGCAGGGCAGTTTACAGAAGATCTTCAGGTGCACAGGGAGTAGGTGCAAACTGGCGCAGAGATGGTCCTGCAGGGGCAAGCAAAATTTATCCACAAGAAACATTAGTTTCCCAAGGCCTTGGAGGATATGCACCCATTTGATCCTTTGCATTCCCCAAGTCCAGCACGAGCATCCAAGGGTGTTGTGGGTTTTCACGGCATGGTTTTGGTAGCAGGAGGGGCTATAGGGGTGGCTTCTGTGAGGAGCTGCGAGAAGCTTCCCCTGTTTGATAAAGCCAGTGTTAGCTGGCTTTAGGACGGACCCACCGCTGCCCAAGGCCAAGCCAGTCAGCGACAGTTGTAGTGCCTCTGTGATAACATATTTAAGAAAGGGAAGAAAAAAAAACTCTGGGTGAGATGGCAGTTAGAGAGGAGTGAGACGATGTGAAAGAAGCAACTCTGCAGACACGAAGGTCAGTGAAGAAGGAGGAGGTGCCCGAAATGTTGGAGCAGAGAGCCCTTCCCTTGCAACTCATGATGAAGACCATGGTGAGGCAGGTTGTTCCCCTGCGGTCCATGGAGGTCCACAGTGGAGCAGATATCCACCTGTAGCCCGTGGAAGGGACCCCACGCTGGAGCAAGTAGATGCCTGAAGGAAGCTATGACCCCGTGGGGAGTCCCACGCTGGAGCAGGCTCCTGCCAGGACCTGCAGACCCATCGAGAGAGGAGCCCACGCCGGAACAGGGTTGCCAGAATGGCTTGTGAGCCCATGGGGGGACCCACGCTGGAGCAGCCTGTTCCTGAAGGACTGCACCCCGTGGGAGGGACCCACGTGAAGAGCTGCAGCCCAGGGGAAGGACTCACATTGGAGAAGTTTGTGGAGAACTGTCTCCCCTAAGAGGAACCTTCACGCTGGAGCAGGGAAAGAGTGTGAGGAGTCTTCTGCCTGAGGGACAAGGAGCAGCAGAGACCACATGTGATTAAGTGACCATAACCCCCATTCCCCGTCCCCCTGTGCCACTCGGGGGGAGGAAGGAGAGAAACAGGATTGAAGCTCAGCCCGGGAAGAAGGGAGGGGTGGGGGGAAGGTGTTTTAAGATCTGGATTTATTTTCACACTATCCTACTCTGATTTGCTTGGTGATGAATTAAACTCCCTGTTCTCCCCAAGTTCAGTCTGTTTTGTCCATGACAGTAATTAGTGAGTGATTTCTCCCTGTCCTTGTCTCGACCCTCGAGCCTTTTGTCACATTTCCTCTCCCCTGTCCAGTCGAGGAGGCAGAGTGATAGGGCGGTTTTGGTGGGCACCTGGCATTTATCCAGGCCAAATCAAAACAAAGGGCAACATGAGTGTGAGTTTGGGTTTGCTGTATGCTGTAGCCTGATGGAGGCGAGGCTCCATGTCCCACGTTGTGCCAGTGGTAAGACTGAGCATGTATTGCCAAACAGGCACGTACACAAATACACACACACAGACTGCCAGCAACAGTAATCAACACAGCCATAAAACAAAGTACTCTGCAAACACAAACACCAATGTGTTGGTGTGAGCACTCATGTTGTTCCCCTCTCCAGCTGATCACAATGAAAGCCTGTTAGTGGAAAGTATATATACAGATAAACAAGTAGATCCCTTCAGTAACTTACGGTGTAAATAAGGCCTAAAAGAAGCTTCTGCATATAGAATGTCAACATAGTTCTCTTTATCAGACAAACTGGCACCCTCTCGTAACAGCAAGTGAAGCTGAGCTTTCAGTCATATCATTGGTATAATTATATGCTTAATATTAGCAGATGCTTTTTAGCGTCTTGCCTGTTTAATGTTACAGCTGAACAAATAGAAACACCATAATGGCATGAATAAACATGAGCAATGTCTATAGCAGCATGAAGTAACAGGGATGAAGCATTTCACCTCTTTGCTGGTAAGGTCTCAGCGGCAGTCCCAGGTCCAGGCTTGACTCCACAGCTGGAACTGGCATGGACCAGTGCAATCAGGCAACTACAGGCACAGATGGGAAGAAATCCAGGTCCTCACAGGGCATTGTCGTGATCAGCAGCTTTTAACAGGCTGGACCATTACTTGCCAGCCCCAGTTCAGTGGAAAAGGGAATGATCTCCCCACAGCCCTCCCAAACTGCAAGCTGGGGTTCATACGATTCCTGTTTTGCTGTGAATGTAAGATGATGTTATCCTGCTTCTTCCCAAATATGCAACTTCAAGCCGTCTAAAATTTTCTAGGTCTTTAACAATGGTATTAGCATCTGCAACCCATGAGATATGCAATGCCACTGCAAAGATTCCTTTTCTTTTTGACATATATATCCATGTATAAAACTATTTGCACTGCTCACTTTGCTTGGCTGTATAGCTTTTCATTGATATTTCAGCTTCCTAAACATAAACCCATATTTCATAGCTTATTAATAGCTACTGCTGCCAAATTCTCCTTCTCCCATTTTGAAGAACACATGAATTTTGCTTCACTTGCAAGTCTATTGTATGGTTTGTGACTGCAGTTCTCCTGGACCAGACAAACAAATGTGACAATTTGCATCATCTCTGCACAGCTTATAAATCTCATTTTAATTGTTATGTGTTGTCTCTATCTCTGCAAGTTATAGAGATCCATGAAAGATCAAGACAAGCAAGGCGTTGACCGCTCAGCAAGGAGTCAGCCACTTGCACTGAGCGTGTACTACATCCAGCCCAACTAAAGGCTGCACCAATAAAAGACCTACAAGCCACGTTAGGACAAAGATAGTGCATTTATTAATGGTGATTTCTAAACGCACTGCAAACAATTGCACCTGCTGACCTTGAAGGTCTGTGCCAACACAATATATGTTCCTTGTCTGCAAACTTCAGGAGTCTGGGGAAAGATGGGGGAAGGCGTGCTCTGGAGGTGATAATCAAGCCCCAGTGACAGCTCAATTTATCACTGGGCAAGTTTCAGCATTTTGACTTGGGAGAACACTCCCTCTTGTTATTGCTTGCTTTTACTCCCAATAAAAAATCTCCAATGAGATTCCTACGACAGCTCTCTTTGCATTCCTGGCGGACACTCAGCTAGCCAAGCAAGTCTGTAAATAATTGAGAACCCATCATTCCCTTTGCAGTCCCCACCAGCACCAGCTTAGTTTGCTCTCAACAGCAAATATTTAGGGATGTAATCAATCCAAAAAATCTTAGTTTGGGTAAGAAAATGAAATGCTTTTCTGAGATCTTGATCTGATTATCTCTGGCATCCATTCTGCCTTTCTGTGACAGGCTTTCTCAGGGTAGGTGCTGTACCAGGAGGTAATTATGAGGATCACAGAAGCAGTTCAATTAACTGCAGCTAATGCTTCTTATTAGCATTTTGCTGGAGCTTGTGGAGTTTTTCAGCTGAAACAGATAAACAAGCTAAAACATTCGCATACCAAAGCTCAGACAAAAACAGAAACAAAGGAACAGGGAGAATGTCAGGAAAGCCACAGAGCAGCGTGTGAGCAGCAGGGGCTGGCTGCAAACACAGATAGTACTGTAGAGCTCTCAGGGCATGGATGCAATGCCTAGACTTTGGGAGCTTCAGCATCTGGAGAGGAGTACATATGGGTCACAGAGCACAGCTGGAGCCTGCTGTCAGAAGGGAGCAAGTCCCAACACCAGATCAGATGTCCAACAGGACATCAGATGTACTCAGAGGACCTAGGGGAAATCCAGTGCCTACTGTGGTGCCTCTGTGTTCAAACATCGACACCTTGCTCCTCTGTACAAGGTTAGCGCCTCTTTTGGAAACATGAGCTCAGATGAGGATGCTCCATTTTGGATAGCCTTTTCCCACCTACTGTGTTGAGTTTTTGGCTGTCACAGACTCCACATCAAATAATTCATTTCATAAATTTGTCAGCCTTTGCCTTCACATCAGCCACATCTCCTATGCCTGCTCTGCCCATCAGAAGCTGAAAAGGGAATTCAATTTTCAGTACAAATGAACCTTGACTGCTTTGTACTATGTCCACTTTTGGGAGTGTAGTCCTCTGGCTTAAACACCTCTGCTGTTTCCCAACACACATTCTTTTTAGGAAGCAATCAAACATGGTTATACCCAGTTTGTTAGGGTGAACACACCAAATACTTTTATTCTTTTTTTTTTTCTAGGACTAGCTGTCACTCTTCGTGTGCATTAGGCCCTGCAGCTCCTTCTTGTCTGTGATAATTGCTGTGGTCATTTTACACTTAGACTCTTCTGGATCACATCCTCAGCTGCCTTCCTTTCTTCATCTTCTTCCTCATCCAAATACTTTCCCAGCCAGTTCCTCCTCTCCTTTCCTTCCTTCTTAAAGGGCCTTTTCTTACTCCCTTCAAGAAATAGTAAATAAAACACCTGTTTTGAGACTTCAAAAGTGGAAAGTCAACAGTTACTAACCACCTACAAACATCTGAGGAGCACTCATGTACTGCAGGGGAGCAGTGCTCTCAGACAAGCATATTGGGCCTTCTTTTCCCCTCAGAAGAGGGTCTCCTATGACAATAACTCATCTTTTTTTCTTAATGGAAGTAGGTTTCATGTGGGGCACAGGTCGACTTATCCTCGGCAACATCTCCAATCTTGATGGATTGTGATCCTGATCATTGTTTGGTTCCACTTCTAGACCCTCATACCTATTGTACAACAGCATCTGGGAAGGCTGGGTAGTCACAGAGGAGATGTGCCTGCTGCACCGGGCAGGAACTTGCTGCCATTCCCTGCTGTCCCTTAAGTCACCACATTCTGCCAGGTGGAGAGATGATAGGGAATCCTCCGTAGCATGTGTCCTATCTGCCTGACAGGCCTGTCCCAGGGAAGGTAGGGTATGGTTCCAGGAGTCAACCTCCTTCTCAGACTCCCGGATACCCCTCAACCTACTCACCTCCTCCTGGAGCTAAGCCACTAAGTTCCTCTCCCTTGGTGTACTTCCCACAGGTGTGCTCACTGCTGGCATCTGGTACCGGTGGAGGAATAGGGCACAGCCTGCAGCTTGACGCCGAGGTAGCAGCATGTTCTCTCCGAAGCTCTGTCCACAAAGCTATGTCAGTCGCAGACATAGCCATCTGCCGGGTAGAGGCCATTGCTCCCTGATCGAGCTGGCAGAGTTACAGGAGGTGCCCCTCCGTGCACCGCGCCAGAGCACTCCGCTGTGCATCGTGCCGGCACCAGAGATGCTTGCCTCAGCAGCCGAGCAGGCACCTGAAATTGCTAATGCAGCAGCAGGAGAGGAGAACATCCTTCAAAGAGAAATGCAGGCTGTCATGGCAGTGCACATCCCTCAGAGCTGGACTGCAGGTAGATGCTGCCGGAGACACATGGCATGTAATAGAAAATAGATGTGTTTCCTGTGTGTGGAGAGACTTGCATTTAGACATCTCCATTTGCAAATGGAGTCCCAGCCCACAGGACAGACCTATGAGTTCTCCCCATCATCAGGACAATGCATCACAAAGATGGATGAGTCTGAAACCTGTTCCCCAGCAAAGTTGTAGCATGTTCAGCAGCTGCGTTGACACCTCTGACCGGGGCAGTAGCCCGCTGCAAGCGTCCAGCTCTTTACCAGCATCCAAATCCTTCACTGACTGTGCCCTCACCTTCCGGGCTGCCTTGGCTGCCTTCCTTTCTGTTTCATCTTCCGACAGGTTACTTGCTACATTTCTACTAGCCTAGGAATGGCATCCAGCAAGGCTCTTCCAAGTTCATTGCTATATTCTTCTACAGTTTTGCCTTTCCAGCAATGGCATTTCAAGGCTGATACAATTCCACACTGACAGCACAGAGAAGGAAAGACAGCCCTTGCCTTGTTTATTCTGCAAACCAAAGTTTTCCAGCCTTACATGTCCCCAGCCCTTCTGCTGCAAGATTCAAGGAACTATCTACTCTTTGAAATGAGGCACCTTCATAGCTTCTTACTTAAAGTTTCTCTCTAAGTCCTTTTCTTTTTTTTTTCCCTTTTTCTTTTCTTCTTTTTTTTCCTATTTATTATTAGCAGAAAGACCTGATAGAGTATTGTACTGGAAATCGTAAATTTTGGAAAGTTTTAAAATTTACTGGAGATCAATAATCTGTTCACAGGGAGCAGCGGTACTGTTTGGGCTAGCCTTGACCAAACTCCAGAGGAAAACAGTTGTTCCGCACTTCACCAGGAAAGCAATCTCTGGCATGAAACTGCAGCATTTCTGTCAACATCTGGTATTGGTGACTGATCACAAGAGCACCACCATTTTGGTCTCCTCAGTCATACCATTTTTCGGTACTGATTAGAAGAACCAGATGCCTCTGAGGCCAGATATCAAAGTGCAGAAAGAGGAGTTTGCTGCCCAGTAGGGTGGGGTGTGTGCAGCTCACCCAGTGTCCTTGCCATTCCCTTTGGCACTTTCTGGTTTTATTGACCCGATTCTTTCTGTGCCACATTTGTCATCATTTCTGGTGCACGCAGAGCTGAGGTTTGTTGTCCTGAAGCAGTAGGGCTTGGTCATTTCAGAGAGTAGGCAATGCTCCACCTTTGTGGCGTAGGTAGAGATCTCCCAATCCTCACAGTAAGCTCATAGTCCTCTTCAGTAGAAATATCAAGGCATCTTCTAGGAAGCAGGGTCCCAGTCTCCTCAGTCCTCATGTACACCCCAGCATCACATCTTTCCTTGGCAGGACATGACTAAGCACCTTTGTCAAGCCCTTAATGATGGCATTAAGGCAAAATAGTGTCCTTCTGCCACTTTGAAAGACTTTGCTCAGTAAATGAAGGAGCAGCTGTGAGGGAAAGCACAAAGGCAGAATGAGGTATTGAGTACTATCTGTGGCCTGCACAATGAAAGTCTGCCCTGTCCTAGGAGATGGGGGCAATTGGAGGCATCACAAGATCAAGAGCTGAGAAGAAACCCCCGTCCCTTCTGGGGCTGTGACTGATGCTGCACGTCAGGGGCTTGTGCTAGCGCTGCCAGGGTGCTGGACTTTCAGGCCAGGCAAGTCACTGAGCTCAGTGCCGTGAAGCACATTTGCATTTCTTCCCACTGTGGCAAACGCTTAAGAGGTTTTTGGCATGCCCATGGTGTCCTGAGAGCTTGAGTGTGCCTAAAATTTGGCAGTTGGGAGGGTGTCAGGGAGGGTCAGATATGCCTGTTTTCACCTTGGCTCCAGAAGCCCTTTGAATTCAGCCCCTGGCTGCTCAGTCCAACAGGTTTCTGTGTTTGCCCACTGTGCCTGTAGCTAAAGCAAATCTCAGATACACCAATGGACACACACAATACAAAAGAGAGCAGCGGATGAGGAAGGGAGCTGGATGCGTGTGTTTATCACTCATAGTAGCCAGCTCTGAAATGGGTTCACACTAGACTGTGCCTTGCAGTGCACAATCCTTGCACAGAGTGCACGCATATCACAAAGATTCCTGCCTTATTAAAAATCATAACCCACATGAATTAACTCTTCTAGTGTCTTTTCCCTATACACCCACAATCATCAGCTAAGACAACATGTAACAGCTTGATATCAGGCTCTCAACAGATCACTGAGGTAAGCCAAGACAGAAACAGCTTTTTCTGCAACATCCCTTTGACTCTAATCCCTGTATGTTTAATCCACATTGATACCATGGAAGCTCTACACAAGGCATGAACAATACTGTAGGGACCAACGGGAACTGGGAGTCTGCAAGATCTTATAAATCAGCGCAGAATCAGTGAAGTCCTGCAACACCACCAAAAGGAGCCAGCTAGTTAAACCTGACCCACGTGCCAGAGACTCAGGTCTTCAGATGGTTGATTACTGCTCTATCTCCTAGGAAATAAATCTCTTAGAAGGCAAAGGGCTGGCTGTCACTGGATGATGCAGAACCATGCTGCCTGGCAGGGAACTGCAGAGCTTTATTACAAATGATGGGCATGTGGTTTTCTGATGGGAATTTGCTCTCAAAAGCACGAACAAAAAAACCCAAACAAATCCACTGCTGTGTGCATCACTCCAGAGAAGACAAGGAACCTATTTAAAGAAGGAATTTTTCAGTCATGAAGATCCAGGGACAGCATTAGTCAGATGGAAAACACACCAAGCAAGGTCTCAGGCAAAGGCCAGTCGAAAATCCTTGTTGTGCCTTGCACAGATTCCATCAGCTCTGGCAAACTGCCAGGGAGCAGAGAGGGAGAACAGCCAGAGCTGAGCATAACATGTCACATCAGCAACAGGGGAATTGATACACTCCACAATAATGGACAAATTAGCCAGTACTTTGAACGATTATGATATAACAGGGGAGAACCAAGTGGCTTCAGAGGACAATGGCATAACACACAGTTATAACAACATTATCATCAGTAGGGTTTTTATGGGCTGAAAGGGTTGCTTGGGCTAGGGAGCTTATGTCCTGAGACAATGTGGAGGCTAGACACACATCCAGCTGTGCGTGGTAGATCTAGAAGGATCTTCCACTGGAGCAAGTACTATTTTCCCAGGAGCAATGGAGGCATTTCTGACTGAGATGAAACTTGAGTGATCCAAAAGGTATAATGGCAATGCCCGATTACTCCTTTAACTCATGACAAGGTCCCTGTGGCTACTGGCTGCTCCCCTACTCTGGCCTCATGGTTTCCTCCTTGACCTTGTTGGGTGGCAAGCCTTATCTCATCTCAGACAAACTTCTAGCATGAGCAGCCCTAGGTCTGCCAACTGCTCTGGGATCCTGAAAGCTTGCAAGCAGTTCCTGTCTGCTTTGTCCTCCAGGAATATGAAGGTGCTCTGAACACACGCATCACTTGCAAGGCATTAACCGTCTCTTGGAGACGGACATTTTTGGTCAGAATGGATTTAAAGGATAAAGTCCAATAGTAACAAGGGCTGCAGCATCTCCTTCCAAGACTCTTACACCGTGCTCAGTCATGGAAAATTAAATCAGAGCACTTCTCGTAAGACAGCGAACTCTTATCTCCAGATGATGGAGAACTCAATCTATAAGGTCATTTTTCAACTAGCTCATTAGCTTCCTTGGTAAAGTCATGCACCTTTTTGCCAATCTTGCTTCAGCTTCCAGCTGTAAAAGTGGGATGGTGTCTCCATTGCAGCCAGCACCCGCCAGAAAGCACTTCTGGACAGGCAGAGTCTGATTCTGGCTTCACTGAGAATATGAGATAGCAGCTTTTTGCATACCTGATTGGCATCTGAAACAGAGCTCTCCTCAAGGTTCGCCAGAAAAAAATTGTTGCATAGAGGCTGGACGTTCTGAAATGAGTGTGTTAGGATATGGGATCTCACTTGTCCATTAATATTACTGGCACAGGAAAACTGGAGATTAGTGCAACTTCATCAGAAGTTTCTTCCTAATGGGCTGTGTAACCCCTTTTATGTCTGTACAAGGCATTGATCTGAAAGGGATGGAGCACAAGGAAAGCCTCACGGGACCAGGAGGACGGTGTTCTCCAGCATCACTCCTTTCTTGGTATAAAAAGGCCTCTAACACAGAGAAAACGAAGAGCTCACCTCTCTCAGCCGTTTCAGTGCCTGGGATCAGACGGGCTCCCCAAGGATCCAAAGAGTAACTGGTGCTTAATTTAGAAACACCTGGAGGGACAAGACTCATTTATCCTCGTCAGCAGGTGAACTTTAACTGCTGAAATCTAATGGACATAAGAACAGATTTCAAAGTGTCAAAGAAAAGTTACCTTATCAGGGAGCATTCACAAACGCAATAATTTTTCAGAGATGCGAGATAAAACAGAAAAACAGAGGTTATTTTTAGGGGAAATTAATCTCTTCTTTCTCCACCATCTCTCTCGGATATAACTCACGGGTGGAGTTTGGAGAATTCCTTGCGTAGAAAAAAGATGTTTCTGGACTAAACTACTGCCAGTATTGCAAAGCAATGAAATGACAGTAACTTACAGACACTTACTAATAAGTTAGAACTTGTTTCTTCAAGATTTTTGCAGTGTACTGGTTTTGGCTGTTATAGAGTTAATTTTCTTCATATTTTTCTTCCATACAGTAGCTGGTATGGTACCACATTTTGGATTTGTGACCAAAACAGTGTTGATAACACAGGGATGTTTTAGTTACAGCTGAACAGCAAACAGCTTATTTCTGTTTTGGCATTGGAATGGAAGTTAATGTTTTCCTGACAGCGGATACCAACAAGCTCCATCCCAGCCCATGAGCAATGTGATGGAGTTTCCTGGCAACTTGACATACGAAAAGTCATCTTTTCTGGCATCTTTGAAAGGTATCAGATGGAAGTCTAATATCTGAGCAATCCTGCACCATCAGTGCGTCCCTTCTTCCCACACTCAGCTTCACTCCCAATTTCTCTGCCTCCTCTCTACAAGCGGTGCAGGGGGACAGGGAATGGGGGG
>Ga0065711_1007852_pt1 | contig 14704 bp, 12 predicted proteins | sample Hoacrofraction12_FD_59098 | JGI IMG/M metagenome (GOLD analysis project Ga0065711, IMG submission 59098) | Hoatzin crop microbial communities from Cojedes, Venezuela - Epithelial fraction 12 v2 (version 2) | ecosystem: Host-associated > Birds > Digestive system > Esophagus > Crop | place... | reverse complement strand
GGTCCCGGGGAGCGCGCTCCCCGCCGGCGGCCAGGCCGGGGTGGGGCTGGGAGGAGGTGGAGGGGGAACCGCCTGGCTGCGGAGCCTCCCCGGGAACACCCCGCCGGCAGCCGGGCCCTGACCCCGGCCGGTCTCCGCCCCGCGCCGCTCGGCCCCAGCGGGAACGGCGCCGGGGGGACGTGGGTGGGGAGGGGGCCTGGCCTGGCCTGGAGGCCCGCTCGGCTGAACCCGAAGCGTCAGGCCGGTGCTCGGAGGGTGTCCCGCCTGGGGGGGGTGGGGGCAGGCTCCGGCTGCGGAGCGCGGCTCTGGTGCCGGTTTGTTGCTGCTGGAGAGGGCGCGGGCGTGCCTTGCAGAACGGTTCCCGTTCCTGGTGCGGTCTGTTTGATGGGGGCAGGCCCCCGAAGGACGGAGCGGGCCCGGGCAGCCTTTGTAGCAGCTGCCTTGAATGGTTTCCTACTGTTAAGCAGCCTGATAGTGAGAAAACCCCAACAGTCCAGAGCGTGCTGACAAAAGAAAGCGCGGATGCTTGTGATAACGCTTAGGAGAATATTTTTCTGCCCGATGTTGTTGAGCTGGGACTCTTGGCTACGGGTATGTGGATAGTGGAGATCCTTCCCTGCTGCATGCCTGAAGGAGTTTATGTTAAAGTGGCCATGGTGGCTGACTGGTTCATTCAGCTAACTAAGTTATGAATAATAATGGATCATGGAGGTGACTTAACTTCTCCATGGAAGAAGAATTGGAGGGAAGGGAGAAGATATCATTGCTCAGGAGAGTATTGTCCCATTTATCAGCTATTCCATGCGTGTACAGTTATATTAGGCTTTTAAAGAGTCTTCTTAAAAAAAGGAAAAAACCCAACATAAACTCCAAAACGAAGGATTTCCTAAGGGAGAGGGAGGGGCTGATTTACTCCAGTAAATGCAAATATGTGTATTCAGCACTACAGACCAGAGCACTAACACGTAGGGACAGCTGGTTCTCCTTAATTTCTGTGGGGACCACCACTCTGTCATACGCTAACAAACTAAGAGGATTCACTTCCTGGACTCTTGCATTGACGTCAGTAATGCGATTGCCAACTGAATAATTAACCACTTTATCACATCTGCCCCGCAAGGCTGCAGCCTGGGGAACATTGATTATTTGTTTTGTGGTGGGAGCTTTGTATGTCTTCTGCAAAGCGCAGTCTGGTTTTATACTCTTGTTTTCAAGCCGATGGCTTGAACGAGTGATCACCTACAAACTGTTTAATGTGATAGACCAGGCTACAGGGATACTTGGAGCACTGAAGTTGAGGAAAGGATTTGGGGCAGGCCAAAGAATGATACGCTTTTTCTATAGCACTGCTGGTGGTTGTATCTTACTGACTGATCCCTGCGTTGCCATTTTCTGTGCAATGGAGAGGCCGATTATCCAATTGTTTATAAAATCGCTTTTTTGAATTCCATTTATTGCATTCACTGAATGTGAAAAGGTTACTGACTTGATGAAAAGTATAGCTCGCAATAAAAACCAGCGTGTAGTTCCTACTGCAGTGTGGGATTACCCCAGTGTAACAAAGTGCCTATTCAATAAATAATTGAAATGTATGTGAGCTACCATCTGGTGCTGCAGAGCAGGGATAAAAGTTTGTAATCCAGGCTCTTGATGGTAAGGGGATGGGCCTAAATCTGGACTGCTGTATATTTGTTTTCCATCAACAAGGAATACCCTTAAAACCAATTATGGTTGATACTGTGTGTTCTTCCCTTTCCTTCAAGCTGTTAAAAACAAATAAATGCCAACAACGAGACACCTTTTATCTGTGTCCTAATGCCCTCACAGTATGTTTCCACTGACAGGGAACTTGTTTCTGCCTCTAGCTAATAGGGAGAATATCAAGCCAAACACACTAATCTTCCTCATGTCATGATGTGCAGTCTGAATTACAGTCTGATTCTCTGTTAGAAGATATCGTGGATTGATGTGTACAAGTTTTGTGTGCTGTTGTGCGTCTGTATAAGCATGGGAGTGTAGTTAAATGTTTGGGATATACTTTGAAGATCAGTGTTTATCAGCTGGAGACAGAAGGAATTCCCTTTTGACAAAATGGAGACTTATCATTGACAATGGAAATAAGCTGCATAGATATTAAGGTTAAATTAAGTCGAGCTATACAACAAGCATTTCTGTACTATTTTGGATTTGAAACTGGGTGTGAGGTATCATACACATAAAATTCCCTTAAAATGATTCAGCATGGCTAATGGACTTGCTTGCGTTCTTAATTGCCAAGAGAAAACAGAGTTCAGGCATGGCAGTTGAGGCAGAGTATTTTCCTCGCTGTGGGGGGCAGAGGAGATGGCGAGTTGCGTGGTGTAGCTGCTGGATGTGGGTATCTCTGCTCTCTGACAGCAGCGTGGTGCTGCTTGTATTCTGGAGCTGGTGACTGTGGGAGAAGGGAAGTGGGGTGTCCAGAAAATTGTCTCACATTTATCCTGTGAGACTTATGCCACTGTCTCCCTGTTCAACATGTAGGAGCCTCTCGCCTCACCTGCAGAGGCTGGTGAGCCCCAAACGGTGGATCTCATTGATTCTGTCCTATAAATCCTGCTGCTGCTTCCTGGCAGTCCTGCCACAGGCTTATTTCTACAAAATCTTCCTCCTATTTGCTAACCATAGAAGAGCGTAGGGTGTGGCCGTTCGCCTTGAGGCAGCTTGTGGCTTCCATCGCTTTAGAAATGTTGTAAGAATCTGCCATTTTAACCTTGGCAATTGTAGCTTTCCCATGGTGAACGGAGCTTTCAGACAGAGTATATTTTTTTCCCTATATTGAAAATATAATACACATAACTTTATGCCAAATATCTTTGGAGAAGAGCTAGCTGAGCTGCCAGTGAGGGGTTCAAAAGTCTTTTTTTTTCCTGGTTATTTATAACTCCTGTTGAACAAGATCTCGCCCAATTGGTTGTCACTGTATTGTTTCCATAATAGATAGTGAAATAATGCTGAGTATTCTTGGTGGGAATTGAATCCAAGTCTGTTAGCTAGCAGACCCGTGTCTACGTGTTCAGAAAGAATTTCTCAAATCTGTGTTTAGTGTCTTTAAACTGTTTCCACATCTGCTGCTCCTAGAGTGAGGAATCTGAACAGCGAGGAGTCCTGTTTGTTCTGGTTATGCTTGCTCGTTCCTTTCTGAAAGTCATCAGTGAAACTGGGCTGCCATGACCCTCGTGCCTTTGAGGCCAGATTGCTTGACCATCTCTGCTTGTCCTTCCTTCTTGTCAGTAGAGCAACCTCACTGGCGTCTGGGGAGGTGCTGGATTTGGACAGTCCTGGATCCTAGAAAGCCTGTAAAACAGTCTTGCCTGGAAGTCTGTGGAGACCCTTCCTTTGGTAAAGCTGACCTAGGCCACTAGTGAAGATTACCTGAAGCTATCAGCGAGCACAGAGGTGGCTCCATGGGCTTTGGACTTACCTGATGTATTATGGTGCACACCAGTGCTTGGGAGCTGTGGGGTGGTATTGGCCGTGTGCTGCAGAGGGACCTCCTGAGAGACCCTTCTTGCAGAAGACGTACACTGTCCCTTGTTTCACATGACAAGAAGAGAAGTACAGGAGTGCTGGAGCAGCATGGCTGCAACTCAGGTGTCTGTGCATCACCCCTCCTTTGGCTGTCAGGTAGAGCGTGTTCCTCCCTTTGGAGCCACTTGTTCTGTCATACTGAGGGATCCGAATCTTTCATAATCCTGTGCTAGAGTGGCTGCTTGCAGGGCACCTTGCTGGCTGGCATCACGTTTGTGCTCATCTGACATCACCTTGTTTTTCACGAGTTATCTCGGTTGGCTGTAGCTGCTGCTTGCTGCCCCTGACTTCGCGTCAGCAGGGACTGGCGCAACCGGCTGCCCCATTTTTGAACAGCTGCTTGGCACAGTTTGCAGCCAGTAGGCAAGCGTGTTCAGAGAAGAGTCTAACAGGAATGGGCCTTACTTGTATTCAGAATGCTCTTGGTGCTGCATAGACTCTCTTGCTCCAGCCTTTGTTTCCTCTGACCCTGTTTTGTACTGCTGGCATGCTGCAGAGGGCAAGATGGCACATGTCCCCACATCGTGCATTCAGTGTTGCCTCACTCCTGGACGATGTACTGGCTAGTCCTCTCTGTGAGAACACCTCAAAACCAATGTCAGAGCAGTTTAGACTGATCTGAAATGCATGTGTTTGGTTTTTTTTTCCTTGAAGCAGGTGCACAGCATACTTCTGTGGACTGTTTCCCCTGATGTGTTAGGAGCTGTCTGTTTAAATGCTGACATATCTTCTGCATTCTCAGTTTGTGCAAAGTCTGCTACCCAGCTAGACTGGTGTTCTGCTTTCGGATGGTGGTGGTAGCTTTTTTGTTTGGTTGTTTGTTTTTATTTTCCCTGAGAGGAACTTACTGTAGGGGGGCTGAAGCTGTGGGGAAAAGAAAGAAGATTGCAGCTGATTAGCACAAGTAGGCCGGCTGGGCACCTGCTGCCGAGCCCTGGAAGATAGTCTGGCATAATAGGCAGCAGATGCTGGTGTAGTAACAGCAATATATTCCCAGTCTGGGCTAGAGGAGGGGAAAATGTGCATGCAGAGCGCTCAAAACAACTTCGCTAGCCTAGCCTCGAGCAACCAGTTTTGGGTATGTATCTGTTAGACCTGAGCTGGACTATAGGTGGAAAAATGACGTGCGGAACGTTCACCAGGAAAGGTTGCTGTCGTGCTGCTGGTGCAGTGATTCACAGCTTTGGGTTGCTGTCAGGACTGGTGCTTCAAGTTTGGATCCTGCTGTTGGGGGGACTGTGAACTTTGCAAGTCTACTCCCAGACCTACTTTCTCCTCCTTCCAGTTCTGCTTAAAGAGGCACCTTAACTTTTCAAATAAAAAAATATCTAATGAGGGAAGGGAGAACCTTGCAGAATGGCCTTTCAGAAAAGTGTAGATACTGTTCTGTCAGCCTGAAAGCAGCAGTATTCAGAAATGTAGATGTGGACCTGAGAAAAGTTCTTCCTAGACTGCATTAGAGCATCTTCAAAACTATCTGCAGGGTAGACCTAGTGTGCTGACTGCCACAAGCACTGATATGCTGGAGAAAGTGCTAGGTGAGGGTAGGAGCACGATGTGTGGCTGAGGGTGCTGCTGGTGTAGAAGGCAGAAACTTTCCTTAAGTATTTTTAAGATGACCTTAGTGTTGTCAGACTTTGAGGGTTGCTTATGAGGCTCTTTGGCCTTTTTGGGTTACACCAGGAAAAACTGTCACTTGATAACATGTTGTATCTCTTGACTTGAGGGCTGAAATTCCTTTCTTCTTTCCCTTTAGCCCTTCCCTCCTGCCTGCAGAAATACCCATAGAAAGCCAGGAAGGGACCTCAGGCTCTGCTAGCTAGTAGAACATCCTCCTCTGTGCAGGCAGAGGCTGTGCAGTGAGCGATAAGCCTGTTGGGCACATGTACCAAGTGAGTGTAGTTGGATAATGAAGACAGCTGATGAACAGGAGAACTGAATTTCGGATTCCAGCTGAAGTTCCTCTACTTCCATCCTCAATCCACCAAAGCCTGTTATGGTCCCTTACACTAGAGCTTGTGGCAGGAGGGTGTGGGTGAGGGCCCACTGGGGCAGGGTGAAGATACGGGTGCCTTGCAGAGGTTCTGGAAAGGCCAGTGGTGGTGATGGCCATGGTTTCTTTCTGCTCCCTGAAGGCTTTCCTGTGATCGGAGATGGGGCAGCATAGCTTGGATCACCTTTGCTAATGAAGTCTTTGATGGCCATCTGGCAGAACAGTGCGAGCGTGGCTGCTGAATCCCAGTTTCCTGCATTCTCTGAGTAAAATGGTTTTGTTCTTTTGAAAAAGATGTTAGGATTAATTCGTGTTGAAGTAGCCTAAACCGCTGTGTTAGCTTTGATGGCATTGTAGTTGGGGCTAGTGATCTGAAGGTAAAAGGCTCAAAGCCTGCTGCTGTGTGTATGATGGACCCTTTATAGTACATCTGTTCTAATCTGTTATTTTTAGAGTGAGGCAGTATCTTTTAATGTCTTTTTCTGTAAAACTTTATGCTGTGAAACATTGGCACCGAATGCCTGAGTCATATTTTGACAGTGGGAAAGTAACGTGGTCTGGAGGATGAGAGATACATTGGCATGTGCTGTTAGTCAGTGTCGCTTTTCTCCTGTGGATAAAGTTGCTAATAAATAGCAACGGTCTTTACTGAGGGCTTGAGGAATTATGTGTTATGTTAAAGGCTGTGACCTGTATTTGGTATTTTAATTTTGTTCATATATGAAAACTCAGAAAGGGGTAAGCAAGCCATTGATAAATTTGTCTTCATACAGAAAAAATGCACGCAGCTAGTAGTTTCTCACTCATGGTACATGATAAGCTGTAGAATGCAGAAGTGAGGTTTCATCAGCATCCATAAATCTAATATTTTTTCTGACTACTTTCACTAAGAAATCTAAATTATTTTCATATTGCTTTTTCACAGGTATTACTGAGATTTAATGTTTTGCAAAAAAAATTACTGAATTACTTAGTTTACATCCTTAAAACTTCTGTGGTTGGCACAGTTACGCGTTATCAGTAGAAATGGCTTGGATGGTTTAATCGGCAGATTCAGGGCAGTGAACTTTTTCATCAAATGAAGTTGAACTAACCTTTTTTTTTTTGCAAATAATTCACATGTAGGAGTGAGTCAGTTTCTTCTACACCTACCAGAAACAAATGATTTGAACTGTGTGAGTCAGAACTGAAGAGACTTGTTTCATTAGCTTTTTTTAGCAAGTTGCTTTTACTTTATGGTTATATATGAATGTCTGGGGTTTTAGAAAGGTTGATCTGCAGCTGAAATTACTTAGGAATGTTAAACTACTACAGATTCTTCAAATTTATGAATTGTTATATCCTTTGCTTGTAATTTGAGGCAGTTCATGCAAGCTGTTTTTAGATGGGTATTACAAAAAGGAAGAATTATAGTACTTACCTAAACAATTGCAAATTTATCTGAGCCGCTAAAAGAATACAGTGCCTAAGAGTAGGAAAAATTTTGTGTGTTCATCATTTTCATTACTCATGTCTGAAAAGATGAATAGTATGATGGACCACAAGCAGATCTGTTTAGAAAAATAGAACAGACTTGTTAAAGCTTTTTACTATATTTTTGTCTTTAATAATACTTTAAACAGAGTTGAGATTAATTTTCTAAGTCTTCCATAAGGTACATTTGAGAATTCCAGTATATTCTTGATGTCGTTACCAAAGAGCTTGTATCATGCTCCCTAATATATCCCAGTGAAGCTATAGTTTTCTGGTTTGTGTGATGGTTGGTTTTTTTTTTGAAGAAAAATGATTTAATTTTAAAACGTTTTTCCAGGTCTAAGAATTTCTAAGTACGTTTAGTCTGTGGTTCAATGTGATTTGTTCATTTTAGCTGTCTCGTGATACGAAAATATTCCGCTCTATTTTTCTCATCAGTGTATGCAGTTTGCTAGAATGCAAGCTCTCATTTGTAAAGATCTTTGTTCACTATAATGAATGTCACTTTCTTCAATAGGAAGCTACACTCTGTTTTCTTAAGCTCTGATTTTGCATAGACTTCAGTAATCATGTCTGTAGATAGAGTGCATTCAAATGGAGTGTGTGGATCAGTCATTGCCAGCTGAGGCATTAGGCATCCTGAAGTGCCTGAGATCTTAATTTCTGTCATTCATGTCATCAGGGTCTTAACACTGTTAGCACTGTTATTGCTTAACCATGACCTAAAGCTTCAAATGTGGATAGTACCTCTGGATGCCCAACCTGAGACCTCTGTAAAGGAGTCTGAGCTTTGGAAGATGGTGGGGATGTCTTTACCAAGTATTGAAACATTGAAAAATGTGTGGAGTTTATTAATCAGGTTTGCATTAATGAAGGCTGAGGTATAATTTTTAATTTGATTAAGTGCAGTGCTGTTGAGGGCTGAATATGTATAGCTGCCTTTCCCAAAAAGGCCAAGAAGAAGAAAAAATCAGAAGCAGCATTGATTCCACATATATCCCAAATCCTTTTTTGCCATTTATAATTGTTCTCCAGCACAAAAATAAACATGGATAATTGCTTTGTGAAGTCCTATTTGAAATGTGTCTATGTCAGTTTAGCAAGACGTGCATGCTCAGGATTTTAGAAAAGTCTATACAAAATTCTGTCTGGACTTTCAGTTCAGCTTAAACCTGGGTTATATTCTAATTTTCATCAAAAAATTCAGTGGAAGATGAAGTAATAAGTAAGATGAAACCAGTGTGAACTCACTTAAGTAGATATGTGGAGGTCAGTCTTAAAGGAGTATTGCAGCTAATCTGTCACTATTGTACTTTTATTTGGGATCATGTAGTTTGTGGGATGTGGATTCCTGCTTTTTATGCATGATGTAACTTTACCCAAAACGTAGCAACCACTGTAGAAGTATGGGGGGTTTTAGTGTATTATGATCTCCCTTCTGGTAATGGTCCCTTAGTTTAAGAACTAAACTGTGTGCCTTCCCTGGATAGAGGAGATTTAAGGAAAAGCTTTGGGTTGCTAGAAGTTCTCCAAAGGTACATAAAAATAGATCATGCCCTGAATTGGTTTAAACGCTGTAGTACTGGGAAAAAAGACAACAAATACCCTCTCCCAGCATTAAAAACCCTTTTATAGTAGTGTTGTGTGGGATGGGGGAGATCTCTGTCCCCGTCTGAGGAAGGATGAGGTTCTTAGTAATTGCATGGTAATAATTCTGGGGCATATGAAACCTTTGTCACAGTCTTGAGGTGCTCCTCTTACTCTGGTTCCACCTTGTTCTTCCAGAGATCCATGTGTACCTTGGGGCTGGATGAGGCTCATCTCCATTGCCTTGCACACCTCTGGATTTCTGCTGTTGTTACAGCATGACCTGTGTGATCTTCATTTTGCCCATCCTTCCTCAAAAACTGGCTTCTTCATGGAGTTTTTCTGTGTGCTGCCAGGTTTGTTGCTACCCGTGGGACTTGGATTATCAATACCGAAAGCTGGAGTGTTCTGAATGTCTTTTATTTTACTGTAATTAAGGCAGAGTAGAAACAGCAGGAGAGTGACTTTAGGCATGAAGATCCTATTATCGTTTTGAAATATTTCCCAAAGGTTTGCTTTGTAAGATGCATGTTTAGCCTTTAAATTTAGCTCTTTTTCTGGTAGGATTAGTTAGGTTGTCATGTGTCGTCATTCCCTCCACCCCCATTTCTGTGTGTGATGGTTATATGGCTGTGGTCTGCTTGTTCACCCGGAGAGATGGACACCGAGTGTGCATGTTCTGCAGACTTCTGACCGTTCTTGGACTGTGGATCGAAGAGAGTAGCATATATATTTTTCTGTGGCTAGGTATGCTTGAGTAAGAAGTTTGTATTGAAAATTTTATATTAAGGAACTGATTTTCAGTTATCTAGTCCGTGATCATTTACACTGTATCTGAATGGAACAGGAATGCAATACCTGTCCACATTCTCTTTATTTTTAGTTTGTATGCTTTTTAGGATGAGGGTGGGATCTCACTGAGAACTAGCTGTCAGTGGTGCCTTTTAGGATGGCTTTGTTGCCCTGCAACCCTCTCCAGTTACTCACCTAAAAAGAGGGAAACTGCATTTTTGTGATTCAGAACCTCACCCTATATGACTTGTTACAGGAGGCTGAGAGAAGAAAAGGTTTGTATGTACTGAATGGCTGAAAGTGGTCTAAAGGTTCTGGCAGAATAACTGGTAGCTAGTGACTGCTAGATGCTGGGTTATAAATGCAGAGTGAAGGCTGGAGTCTGCGGTATTTAATCCTTCTGCCTTTTATGGGTAACATGGTATTTTTCCTAACCTCGCAACACTTACGTCTTTCAGAGCAAACTTTCTGAGAAACTGCAGATGAGTTGGGCTGTTGTGTCACAAACATTTTCCTTCCAGACCAGCTTTAACTGGTTGTAGCAAAACACCTTAGTCATGAGGTATAGTATCACTGCATGGGGGAATGAAGTTTGGCTGTGCTAACTTACTCTCTTATGTAACCGAAGATGGCCATTACCAGTAACTTCAGCCTTTGGTTTCCTGGACAGTTAATAATTAATTTGGGAATAATGACAATATCAAACAGCTGTTTTCAACCTGTGGTTCTGCTGGCCTGGTACTACAGATACCTAACTGGAGGCTGTGTCGGGCCCATAGGCTGTCTTTATCTTACCCTTAGAAGTATTTACTGGTATTAAGGCAACTGAACTGTGGCTGTCGCTCTGTGCATGTTATTGCAGGCTGGCAGGATTTACTGGGTTGGGTGTAGGGCTGTGCTGGTCAGGCTTGACCCGGGCAGCCAAGACCCAGTCAGGTCTACATCCACGGCTGGAAATAATCATTGCGTGCTCGTCCTGAAGTCGACTGTATCTGATGTGAATTGTAAAGACAAAAGCCCTTGATGCTTTGAGAAGTGGGGAGAGGGGGATTCACTGAAAAAAATGTCAGTGATGGAGAATCTTTTACTGCCTTTAGGAAAGGGCTTTGCAGTAATTATCCTCAATGGTAAAGGTGTGCATGTGTTTGGGTGGCTCAAACCAGGAGCAGAAGTGCCCTGGTTGATTTTGACAGAATCAGAGCTACAAGTAGTCTAATTACAAACCTCCTGTTCTTGTTGATAGTATTAAACATCATAAAGGTTTTGTTTATTGTTTCAGACACTTTTTGAGGGCAAGGGTAGCAGAGATTACGTTCCATTCTTACCTTTTGCATGCTAGCATTGTATTTCCTTGACACTGTAAAACCTCACAAAGTTCAGCATGACAAGTGCGAAGCCTTGCACTGTGGAGCTGTAAACGTTGGGGAATGACCAACTAGAAAGCAGCCTTGCAGAAAAATTTTGGAGGTGCTGGTAAACAGTAAGTTGAAAAAGTCAGTAGTGCATCATTGTAGGAGTGGAGGCTGCCTGGGTACTGGACTGCATCAGCAAGAGTGTAGCCGACAGGTTGAGGGAAGTGGTTATTCTGTGTTTTACAGCACTTGTGAGGCCGTTTTGGGAGTACTGTGTCCAATTCTGGGCTTCCCAGTACAGAAAAACCACTGGGAAACTGCAGTGAGTCCAGCAGAGAACCGCTGATGTGGCTGGGGGGCTGAAGCACGTGATGGGCGAGAACAGCCTGAGATGCCTGGGGTTGGTGAGTCTGGAGAAGGGGAATCCGATCATGACCCTCAGCAGCCAGGTGTGTGGTTGGGGACAACACACAGGCAGACTCTTCTCAGATGCACCACCAAGAAGGAGAGGCGATGGACACAGGCTATGGCAAGGAGGATTTTGACTATGTTTAAGGGGAAAAAAAAAAAATTCCTCCCAAGGGTGTTCAGGCACTGGAAGAGATGCCCAGAAGGGTGATAGTGTCTCCATTCTAGGAGATGAGCCTAAGCTGGACAAGGCCTCAAGCAACTGGATTGAACTCTGACATTATCTCAACTTTGAATAGCAGGCTGGATTCTGATCTCCACAGGTCCCTTCCAACCTAAAATTGTTCTGTGATTCAGAATCATCTTTTTCTTTTTGCTCTGTTAGCAAATTTATTTAGCGTTGTGGCTGCTTTAGTAGAAAACAGTTGTTCTTTATACTTCCCAGAATGAAAAGAAATATGTGAAATAGACTCTTTTTGTTGTTGTAGATAAAGTAGTTGACACAACTCGTCTGAATTTACTATTAGGTGTTTTGTAGTCTTAGGTGTTTACCCTGATTGGTTGGCATTTTGCCACATAGTCTGTAAGTATTGACAAGCTTTTAACTAAATTTTAGGCTTGTAAATGATGGGAAACTAATTTTTGTTCATGTTGTTCTGCCATGTATTTAATAAAAGCACCAGTTCCCTTGTTCCTGGAAGAGAATTACCAGAACAGGTTTTGAGAACTTTGAACCTATGTTTTATGTCTAGTGCTTTTTCCCAAGTGTGGTTTCCTTATGTGTAGTTGTTAGCCTTGATAGCAGTTGAAGTATTTTAAAACTTTGTTCCATGGAGCTGTCAGAAAAGCCTGCAATCCCTGCATGGCTGCAAGCCTGAATCATCACTTCTGGAAAACACAGGTTTAGCTGTTCTGCTAAAGAAGTTCTCGTATCACAAAGGAATCTCTGTCTAGTAGGGTACCTAATACCCTCGTATCTGACAGTATAAGGAGTCTGACTAAGCAGTTGCTAACAACAGGGTTAAACAGGTCTTCCTCATAGTTGTAAAAATTTAATGGGAGATATTATCTGGTTTTTGGTTTCATCTGTAAAATAAGAGCTTCTATGACTTGAATGAGGTTGGACTAGCAACATGAGTTTTAGTGCTGATATTCTTTCTTGATGATACTGCACTTAGGAAACCGAAACACACAACAAATTCAGTGTTTCAAAATAGTATTGATATACAGTAGCACGGGAAGTGCTGTCAATGATGAGGATAACAATGTACAAATGGGACAAAAACCAAGAACTGATGCCTTTTAGTGTTGTGTTGTAATTATTAATACAGTAAGTGATGCTTAACTTTCCATGTAATGAATTTACATCTGTGGTTTTGAGTATGTTGCTTGCAGCAAACTCCTGGGAAAATAGTAAGGTTTTTCAAAATTCTCATGATTCCTAGATGCCTGGAAGCCTGGTATGGTCCATTAACCTTCTGGGACAAGGACTGTGTATGTGAGCAATTTATAATGTGTGTTAATTTTTCAGAAGAAACTTTGTTCAAAATGTTGTATACTTGTTTCAGATGCTGTGGTTGCAAGTCCTCTGCTCTGTGTGTGATTGATGTGTGGAAGTTGTTCACACTGTGTTCTAGTTGCAGTGTATTGCTTCCCTCTTGGGAGGTACCTGCACACTCTGCAGATACCTTGGGGGAAGAACAGATGTGAAGTGATGGCAATAGCTTGTTTTTTGGACAAAGTCTTGCTGCCTAAAACTACGGAGAAATATCATCCCCCTCCTCCCATGTCCTGAATTTCGTCTTTTGTTTCATTGTTCAGACTTTTTACTTCTTATTTCCTATTTGTGTTTAGAGAGGGCGCTTTGCAGTGGTGTCTTTCAAACAGCAGCGCATACTTGTGCACCCATTGCTGCAATGATCTTTTGCGTCAGTGGCTGTAATATGTCATTGTGCACATTAGTAATAATAGCTCTTACTTCAAGTGTATGCTTGACAGCTACAGAATAAATAATACAGATACTTCACTGGAAAACGTGCTCCCGGTAATTTACCTTCAGAGCTCTGTGGGGAGCTCTGAAATGGGTGACAGCTGGTGAAGGATAATGGATTATCTTTGTGCAAGAGAGAAGCATGGGCAAGACCTAATTCTTGCTTCAATCTCCTTGCACTCATCTCTCCCTCCCCCCTCGTGTCCCATATAACACTTAAGAACCTGTCCGCTCTGTTTTCTGAGGGACTTAGATGGAGACTGTTAGCTATTGCTTTTGTGATTTAAAAAAAAAAAAAAAAATTAGTTGGCAAGGAAATAAATGTAGCTGGGCATAACAATTCATGGAAGAGGAAATCAACACTGTCTGCTTGTAATCTTTTAACACTTGTCCAGAAATAGATTGTTGAGGAGTCAGTATTTGAATTAAAATTTGCAGTATTGGAATAAAAAATAAGCAGGTACATGAATTAGAAAGGACTGGGGAAGGCATCAGTTAAAGTCCTATGTATTGATCAATATACTACAAACAGTGGGCAGGCCGGATGTCTTTACCTGGTACTTCCAGAAGTGATAGCCTGTACTTTAAGGAGAACTTCAAGTGGAGCTTATGTACAGAAATGTCTGTTAAATAAGATTTTTGAATGAGAGAGATGGAACCGATCATACTCAAAACAAAACAAAACAAAACAAAATTCCTATGTGATAATTGAAAGATTCTTACTAGGCTTTTGGGGGTCTTGATGTGTTAAAATATGCTCACTTAAGAAAGATGAGACTCCAGATTGACTTCTTGGTGTTTTGAAAATGCATTTCTCATATAGTGGTTCTTCAGAAAAAGACAACTTCTTAAATTTTTATTTCGTATAATACAGCTGTAAATGCTCTTGGCTTCTTTCCTTCCTTCAAAATACAGCTGAACGGTCAGCTGGGGGTGAACTTTTGCCAGCAACTGCACAAGCTACTCAGCTATTGTAAAATTTCTTAAAATAATTAGGTACATTTTTGTCCCTGTGTAAAAGTGGCTAATGGTGCAGTCTGAGCACCATAATAGAAATTGTGATGAAGTGACATTTGCTGCTTATGCAAATAATACAGTAGACTAGTTCAACACATAGTTGTTGCTGATACTTTATTTTTAAAGATTTTGTGGACCTAGATTGTTTTTTTTTTTTTTAAATGATGCCACTATAAGTTGGTTTTAAAATTCGTATTATATAGGAAACAAAAGTTAAGCTTCAAGAAATTATGATAAAAGTGGAATTGCGTGGCTGTTAGAGTGTAAACATTAGGGTGGTTGCCAGAAGAATAGTCTACTGGGAGGAATCCCGTGGGCCAGGGCTCTCCAAGGCAGGGGGGTCCATGAGTGCTGGTCGCTCTTTAAACGTCACTTCCTCCATGCACAGGAGCAATGCATCCCCCTGAAAAAGAAATCGAGCAAAGGAGGCAGGAAACCTGCATGGTTAAACAAGGAGCTTCTAGCGGAGATCAGGTGGAAGAGAAAGGTCCATGGAATGTGGAAAGAGGGGCAGGCCACTTGGGA
>Ga0065711_1043483_pt1 | contig 14705 bp, 6 predicted proteins | sample Hoacrofraction12_FD_59098 | JGI IMG/M metagenome (GOLD analysis project Ga0065711, IMG submission 59098) | Hoatzin crop microbial communities from Cojedes, Venezuela - Epithelial fraction 12 v2 (version 2) | ecosystem: Host-associated > Birds > Digestive system > Esophagus > Crop | place... | reverse complement strand
AAAAAAAAAAAAAAAATCAGAAGATCCTGACTAGGCAGGCGGCTGCATACAGGATATTATAACCTCCTGAAGAAATAAGGTGTTTAGAGGTACAACAGCAGAAATCCTAATGGCTGTGAAAAGTGTTGTGACTTTTTCAGACATGCCTACTTACAGCAGACAGTATCTTTGTTATCAGATCTTTGGACTAGGATTTCTGCCATACACCTGTATTGGAATAACCTGTTTACCATACGACAATTAAAGATAGCGATTTCTGTTCTTGTGGTATTTGGCACTTACAGCACATGTGGCATTTGACTATTCTAAAGTTGAACTCCAGTGCAGAGAGACGATGTACATCTCTTCTTAGATGGCTCGAAATTTCTGAGAGGCAATAGCTTAATTTCCATGAACTCATTGTTCATTCTTAAGTTAAGAATTTTGGTATATTTCACAACCACTTTCAGGCATCAGTCAGTGTTTCAACAAGTCAAAGAAAAACTTCATCTGTTAATAGCAACAAAATGAATTTGCCATCGCTCTCCATGAAAATTAAGAAAAATTGCTAATTGCTTTCTGGTCTATTCAACAGACTCATTATAATCAACCATGCTACTCACTTCTGGCAGGCAGTAAGAAAGTCTAACGAAATATTATACCCCACACAGACATAACTTTCATAGAAACCCAGCAGAGAGAAGGGAGAGTGGAAGGGCATCATTGATAGCTGTCAGGACTACTGATTCTTCTGTAAGACTGAAGAACAAAGAAGAGGCGAGAAGCATTTTTGCTGCCAGATACTTATTTAACAATTCTACCAACGAGTAATTCTCATTCACGTCATCTACTGTGAGAGTGGCTCTGCGAATGCAGCCATGGGGAGGCATGTTTTGATCAAGTCTGCTGCTTTCCCTTTCAAAGCGAATGAGATAATGTGGCTGTGGAACGGCACCTTTTAATCAGATCAGTAGGATTCCATTGAAACGAAATACAATGCAGCTGCAAGTTTCCCTAAAACAGGTGTACACTTCTCCCTTTGAAATTTTGAACACAGCCGTCGTCCCTGTATCCCAAACTAGGCTTCAGCAGAACTGCGCTCAGCATTGCCTTTTACTTTTTGCCCTTTTGTCACATATTCTTTCTGTGTAAAGGAGATTTATATATGTGCCCAAAACACCTTTAACTAGCATAAGTCAAATGAGTTTGGGGTATTTTTTGCAAAACTGGAAAGCAGTTTGAAAGTTAAATCAATTACTTGCCTCATTTGACCTTACAATTAGTTTCACCTTTATGCCTGAACTTAAAAGAAAACACAGTAGAGGATTGTGTTATTAGGTAGCAGATGACCAGAAGCGGATAGTCTGGGAAAAACCAGACTGATGGACTGATGTTAACCCCTACACAGGCCTATAGTATCTGTTGCTAGTTAGTAAACACTGTACTGTCAGCTATGTTCCTCCCCTCCCTTTCATGTACACTGCATAACAGAACAATTAGCTGTAGCTGATGCAGTTGTCGACAGCATAATGATCACTGAGAGTAGCACACAGTTTCTGGAAGTCTGCCTAGGAATAAGAAAGTAATAGTTACTGGAGAGAAAACGGAGAAAAATCCAGAGATGTCTACCAGGTTGAACACAACAAGGGGAAAAAGGAAGGTTGGTCACACTATCTGTCTTAATCTCTTTTAGAGCTCATTTTTCAGATTCCCTTTTAGGGAATGGAAACAGGATGGACCTTTCAGATGTTATGGAGCTAAACTCAGCTGATGTGAATACTTCTGCCGATTTGTCTTGTACAAGGAAGTTTCACATGATGCATCGCTCTGTGTGTGCACAGGGTGACTTACTGCACAGCTGGTGATTTCTGCAGCCCTTCAGGTGTGAAACACAAGAATAGCAGCAGCAACACTGGCTGAGGCTTGGGACCGCATAATCAAAGGAGTAGGAACCAGTGTGTACCATTTGCATTGTCATATGAAGGGCAGATCAGTAATTCTCATCTTTGTAGAATGACAAACACCTTGCAGCAGCCTTGCCTGAATTTCACAACCCCAGAAGCAGAAAATGGTTCTTTACCTAAGAAGTTTAACACCATGACAGTTTTATCTTGAGAGCTACAAACTCCAGTTGCTCTTCCACTTAAATTTATGGTCGAAAGTTTAGAGACTAATAGAATGGAAAACATGAGTGTCTCAAACTTCAATTAGAGAGCTGGCCTTCACAGCTGGGAGTTCAGAAAAATCTCTATTCAACAAGCACAACAACAACACATAACATGTTCTTGTACTGGGTACTCATAATGTCATTAAATAGAAACTTAAAATGAGCAAGCTGTTGCAAAAAAGTAAGGAAATAATTCAGTGGTGTGCAGTCATTCTAATATGTTTCTTCAGTTCCTCACTGGGGTTTTGAAAAACAGGAGAGTAGAACACACTCATAGAAAGCATAACATAGTTGTCCTCCTTTCTTTATCACTCCCAGGTGAAGGAACACCAGAGGTGGACATGGGTGAGATCTTCTTGAGAAACAGGTGGATTATAAAATCTTTGGAGCCATGAAAGCTGATACATTCACTACTGGCCATAAAACTATATTTCCAATTAAATGGAAGCATCTGTTGAAAATATTTTATTCAAAGGAGCAAGGAGGGATGGGAGTGTATTAAAAATAAAATAAATGGTCCTTAGTGAAAAGACAGAGCTTGGGACTTTCTTGGGAAAGTGCAAGAACTTAGAAACTTGTATTAGATAGTGGTTGCTTCAGCCTACACATGGGATCTTAGCCTCATCCAGATATTCCATAAAGTGTGATACTTAACTTGAGATACAAGTCTCATATACCCACAACAGACCCACAGGTAGTAGCCATCAGTTTTAAAGCTCTGTTTGCTTGAAGTAGGGTTTAGAAAAGAGTATTTATTTCTTATGAAGCTAGTACTGGAATTTTGTATATTAAATTAACATTATCCCTCAGAGATTTTTAATTTAAGACCTTACATCCTCTATGTTTTTTATTTTTTATTAGACTCCTAGTTTACTTTGCCTTCACTGTGCCTTTGAGCCTCAAGTGTCTTGACTGTTGTTTGAAGCTTCTCTCCCAATGTAAATGATTTTATGGCACAAGAATAAGAAATAAGCAGAAACTCAAAATAAAAAATATTTAGCAGAAGTTATCTAAAGGATAACTAATAAGAAAAATATAAGTAAAATTAAATGTAAAACATATGATGCTCCAAATCCGTCTCATTCCTGAAAAACGAGAATAAGTTTGCTTAAAGAAAGGAGCTACTTATAATGAAACAAAAAGGGGAAGATTTATCTGATTCAGCTTCTAGTAACTTTAGTCTCTTACAATTAATGGGAAGAAACAGGCAACTCTTGAGGGCAATACATCTAGCGTATTTTAAATGCGTATCTCAAGATTAAATGAATGATCATCTTCATGTGCAGATTCTTCTTAGTCAATTATAAAGGAAAACTGGGGGGCTAGCTCAGATTTAGGTGTCTAATTTTTGAGTGCCTACATTAGGACAGACAAATTGTGTCCAAGCCATTCAAATATATGTTAATAACAAAATGGAGTGGAAAATTTAGTAGAAGACACTTTCAGAATATGCTTTAGAAAATCAGAGCATATACTAGGCAGATATCTAGACTAAAACACATTGAATCTGAGAATCTGATTCAAAATCCACTATAATCAGTGAAAAGATCTGAAATGGCACTGGTTTCTCAGGTAAAGGACAAGTTAAATGTTTAAGTATGTCGGAGGACATTTAGAAACAGCCTTTCAACTCCCTGTAGAAATTAGTGCTGAGTCCTACTAGAGTTAATCCTTGTCTAAAGACTTATATTTCTACCCTTTTCTTCTCTTCTCCTTCCCACTTACAAACAGATTCCCTCACATTCACTTTTTCAGTCCTCTGCATTTATACATTTTGGCTGTTCCCACTCAACCATATCACATTCTGTTTTCTTGTCCCTTCCTTTCTTCTTTATTTGTTATTTAAAAATACTATTTTGCTTCTGTTCCTAAATATTTTTTTTGTTTCATTTAATAATTTCCAGAACAATTTAGAGGAAGCCAAATAGTCTTAGCTTGGATTTACTCCAACAGTTCCATCATTTCTTAATCACATAATTCCACTAAGACCTTTATCTCACTTTTTTATCTGTGCAGTAAACAGCCTTTACATAGATACACACACCATGCAGGCACAGATGCTTTTTAAATTCCATCACTTATGCAGTCATTAGGTTTTTCACTTTAAATATGAAAACAACAGAAATTTCAAGCATGACTTTAAAAGCAAACTACTTTCAGGACTTATTTTAGTACTCCAGAGCTAACTCCATTGCATCCAAAGATGCTTTCCAGTCTAATTTGAGAAAGACAGACTACTTCCACACACAAACACAGGCACGCATACAGACACACATCTTTTTCTTCCTCTAAAAAAAAAAACCTGCAGTGTAATGGGACCAAGTGGGCAAAGAAATCATGGAATGTATTTTATTTCTGAGAGTCCAAACGATAAGCAAACATAAGTCTATTAGCTGTACTGCAACAAATCATCTGCTCACTGCAATACAGCAAGGGACCTTTTCAAATACCCACTACTGCTTTATATATTTCTATAGGAATTCCAGGAAACACAAAGCAGTCAATTTCCAATAAAGTTATACTTTCCACCCTTTCTTCCTCCACTTTTTCTGCATAATTTATTTTCTTAAAAGAAAAAAGTACTAACAGCTGAGAAACAGGTATTTCCTGTTATTTTTTCAAAAGACTGAATTAATTTTGTTATAATGGATTGAACAATAATGATCCTTTCTACACACATGCTCCAGCATATCTAATCTTTTTATATGTAATGGATTGGACACAGTACTCCAACACACGAGGAGCAAAGGGCAGATCCACCAGTAAGCCACAGTTCTACATAGCAAGAACATAAGATGGGCAAGATATACCCATAGAATTGTATTTTGAATAATTGGTTAAGAGATAGATTTTAAGAATGGGTATAGGAAATGCAGATTTTCAAAAGCAAATGCAGTGCTTAATGAAGTGACAATTTACTGCCCTGTGATGTCGTCTCTTTATTCACATAAAACCACAGCACTAAAAAATCAGATGAAATTAAGTTTACCATAAATATAACAGTTCAACATTTGAGTGTAGCTATCCTAGACTACTTGGCTGAGATTTCCAAAAGATATGTCAAATAGCAATAGCTGCAATGTTTCTTTCCATGAGTCAACATCCATATATCATCAAGCTCATTTCACATAGGAAAGCAATTCACTGCTCTCTGAGGCCTGGTTTGAAAGAGTCATCTAGAAAAGAAGGATCCTACAGCCCATTGCGATACTGCTGAACCCACAGACATTCAAGTCAAGAAATTTTGCATTGAATTATTAGATCTAGTCAAGAACAGTTACTCACTGAGGTAGAAAAACAAAGTCATCCAATCTGGGGAATAAGCCTCAAAACAGACAGCACCTTTGCATTAATTACTCATGCTCTGTTTTCATGGTATTGACATTTGTTTCATGTTTTCTGGCTTGACTGAGTAGCGATTACAAGGTTCTGTGAAGTTATTAAATGTGGTACATACAGTAGGTTTAGCTTATCCAATGAAGCACTACTATTCTTAATTTTTTTATATAACTACAATTCTATTCAGATAAACACTTTTCACCAACCTTCTGGCATGAGATCTGTAATTAGTTTAATATCTTATACTTACTAAACTAGGGAAAGGTATAGAAGCCTCCCTCTTCAAGGGTGAATAGGTGAGCATAAATAAGAACATTCTTCTCATTTATCTTCATGTGAACCTCCCAAAAGATCAAAGTTCCCAATTCCTCCATTTGCAGCTCAAAACTCAGCACTAATGTCTGAAACATGGATGTATTTGTATAAAATGCTTTGCAACAGTTTGCATGTTTTATCTTCGAACTTATAGTTAATGCATCTTTGCACCCTGAGCTCCAGAGCAGAATGATTTATTAATTTATTTATTTAATAGCTCAATAAAATATTCAAAGGGCAAGTCTGCACTTATCACAGGTGGGCAGTTTCTAGAGATTGACATGATCCTAAGGCTTTCAATTTTCACATTTATTTTGTGTTAGCCACAGGTGGATAAGATATTGCAATTTGTGTAAGCCCCAAGAGAACTAATTATGTGTTAAGAAGAAAGCACATTTTACTGTGTAGCATACAACACAGAAAAATTACCATGCATCAGGCTTTTGAGAGACAGAAGAACTTTTGGCAGGTAATAGGTATATTTGTGCATGGATTTATTCTACAGTGAACTCCCTTGAAGTTCACTTCAGAATTATCAAAACTTGTAAAAACTAATATTTTGTGTTTTTTTCACTTAAATATATAATTTTCATAGTCTAGACTTTTGCCTCTGAAAATGGTTTGAATCCAGCTGCCATGTGAAGGTCTGTTACAAAATCTCAAGCTTCTACAGACAATTATTTTTGTTCCATTTACTAGCAATATTAGGCAAAGGTTAATCTCACAACAAGTCAACAGCTTTTAGTGTCCAATGACACTAATAGAAACTAACTGACTATTTGGAACATCTTCACGTACAAAATTAGTACAAAATATCATATACTGTAACAAATGACACGAAAACTTGAATTAACATTGTCCATACTCTTGTGATCATCACTGCTACAAGTAATTATAATTTAAATGTGTGAGAATTATGGCTTCAGGAACCAGTACTGCACACCTTTGCATTTGTTAGGCAGTTGTCTTCTGCTGTCTTTTGCTTGTATGTTGCATTGATGTGTACGTAAATGTGTATTTTTTACTTGCATGGAAGATCTGAAGTACAGATCTTAGAAAGATTTGGCTGCTTTCACCAAGTCTGTGAATGATGTGGAGGTGGTAAGTAGAATCACAGGCAGGAAGCAAAAATGTGTAATATGGTCCATGGTAGTGGAGCTACGTGAAGGGAAAAAAACACATGAATTTAAAAATAGCCTGTTTGTCAGAAAATGTTTTCATGGAAACTGATTCAGAATCAGAGTGCTTTTTCCTTACCTTACCTACTCTCCACAAGACTATTTGACTGCAGCACGGTCAGATAGTTCATGTTTGGTGCTAAAAACACATCCTTGAGTCAGAGGATAATGTGTTATGAGAGCAGACACAAGCCTGGATCTGCTATACAGCAGGAAAATGGTCTACGGTTTTGGAAATGTACATTACGAAGCAGTAAGGAAGAAGAGATCTGAATCTGCTTCTTGGGGTTACAGAAACATTAAAAGGTTTTAGTGTCATTCAAACATGTTCTTGAAATTCATGTCAATGGATTCTTGTTTTCTGTCTGAAAGGCTACAGTAGCTTTCTCATTTTAGCGTATAAAAGTCTATGGCAACCACAAGTCCATCATCTGAGCCTAAGGCCTTCTACAGAATACCATCCTCACAGGGCCCAGACAGATTATCTCTTTCTATCCCTTTCCAGTAAAAGCAAGGTTTAGCTGATAGTGTGTTTTCTTTGTCTGTATATTTCCAGTGAAAACACGCTTTAGGTTCATTTGTTAACCGATGTAGCTCAGACTTTCTTGCTAGGAAATTTTGGGTATACTGAGGAATACTGAATGCTAGCAGGCAGCCTATATAAATAGGCTTACTTGTGGCTGCCGTTGCATGGAAATTGGTCATTCTGAATACTTTTCTTAAAATCAGGAGCTAAAGCCATGAAAGTTCACTTTGGAAGGCATTCCAATCAAGACATTGAGACTAAGACCAACAGTATCTGGCTGTATGGAAGAGCTGATGATCTAGCTGGTGATGCCTGGGACTGACTTCTAATACAAGGTTTTTAATACAGACAAAACTCTATTACCTAAAAGCATCCATTCAGAAACCTGGGGAAACTAGTCTATCCTTCTCCTGAACATACTGCAAAACATAAAGCTTTCTTAGGAGTGAAAGAAAGCAGGTCATGCATTCAAGTAATACGACAATAATCTCCCTGGCCTTTTTCTTGTGCTGTAGCTCTTTATATCATTTTCCGTATCTGTCAGGATGGATGTATAAAGAACATATGTACCTGTGGCTCATCACAGCCCTCCTCTTTCTTCTGGAACACCCTGTTCACACTTTGCTATCAGTCTATGACTCTGTGAAGTCCTAGAGTTTGGAAATGGCATAACTGTGAAGGTCTCAGACCTCTGCAGGAAGTTCCTGCTCAGTTTGTAGAAACATGGACCATCAACTTTGTGCTAACCCATCTGGAAGGCATGCCTCTTTCTCTACCACCAGTCCTAGCAGGCTATTGCCTCCTGACAAAAGATAGCTTCAGATGTTCAAGCTATGATCTTGGCTACAACTGTAGCTAGGGCTACAGGAGCCTTAAGGGCGCCTTAAGGGCATTTATTCCAACAATTTCTTGGAGTTTAATTTACTCTGCTTTAAAGAATCTAAATGTAGGATCCTTTAATTCAATCCCAGGTATGAACACTGCCCCTGCAAGGCAGGAAAACATTTGCTCTTTTCTTCTGCCACAAAGTCAGCCATACAGCCATTCAAGAGTTCTCATCACCAACAAATTTTCAAGTCCCTACACAAGTTCACTGCCTTTTTTTCTGAGAGCAGGGACAACATCATTTTATTGCTTTCCTCTTTTCAATATATATATGGTTATTAAATAAGTGTCCTCACCTGGGTTTATAAGTATGTCTAATGAGGCTGATCTTTGGTATGCCTAATCCCTAGTTCATCAGCAGATACTGGGAAAACCCTCCCCTGTGATTCTGCAATTTCTGCTCTCACCTTATTCCACTTAAAAAATACGTATTCGAATCAGATCCTTGCTGTGTCAGTGCAATAAGCAAATGCCTTCAGAGAAAACCTAAACCATCTTCTGAATCTTATGAGGATTAGAAAGACTAGTAAAATGACATTTTATTTGTGTTTAACCCTCATAAGTGATTTTGACCTTTCATGGTGGATTTGCTTAAGTGAGCCTGAGTCATATTTCGAGCTGTGCATTGTTCTGCAGTTTCACAGTGCAAGGGTTGATGCAAACATTTTCTTCACCTTCAGTGCGCACAGATTTTCAGCTACAGTTTTTTACTCTTGAGACCCAGGTTAAAACCACACCAGATGTTCAAAACAAAAATACATAGACCTGAACTACCCAGGATTCCTGACACCAAGCTGCCTGTTTTGATGCAAAAGCACACATCTAAAAAGCACCTATAGCTGACTTGCTGAATATGTAGCCTAATTTAATGGTTTAGTCAGCATGATACTGTTCAAAACACAGAAACTGGTATATTATAGGTATCATAGCAAAACAGAAAAGTCCAGTTTATCAAAGGTAAATCTGAGGTCACAATGTCTATCAAATATTAGAAGAGTTTTGTTTCTGTTTTCTGTTTATAACTTAATTAAGAGCTATATCTAATTTTCTCCATATAGTGATATGACATACAGTTTCTAAGAATAATTACTTGTGAGCCATTTATAAAGTACTTGAAATTCAAAACAGGAATCATATTGACCTGAAGTTATGTTGACACTGATGATTTTGCCTCATTGGAAATGTGAATCATGTTAGTGAACTCACTTTAAATGACTATTCTCTTCTATTAGGTTAGTATTATCTATTTCCACAAAAAAAATCTGCCAGAAAATGTCATACTTCCAGACAGTGAAGACACGTTACACAGGGAAAACACACACACTGCTGAAGCCAACCTGCTTCTTAAAGCAGATATGTGTTATTGTCTCAAAGACTGTTTTATTTTTTCAGCTCCACTGTCATGCATACTTCATACAATTATAGTCACAGATGCAGGATTCCAAAAGCATCTGAAAATAAAAAGAGAAAAAGGGACAACCAACAACAGAAATATTTTTTCTAACACCTTGCATACCAACATTTCATTCCAGCATTGTAAAACTATGATTCCCATCTCATGGCTAATTTGCTATTTTTAAATGTTTCTTTGGATTTCAGTTAACATCTTCCATGTCAAAAAGAGTAGGTGCTCAGCAAATAGACTCTTCTGGATGAAGACTGGTGCTAATTCACTCTCTGCATTCTTTCTGGGATCAAAAGTCGGACTTCAGCCACTCTGTTTAGTCCCAGACTTCTAAATTTGGAAGGAGATAACACTTTTTACTGTAATATGAAGTTTATGACATTCATACTGTAATCCATTAGAGGCTGAGCTGAACCGTCAAATTCATTTTGATTGTAATCCCAAGCACTTCAAATCCATTTCTCCATAAGAGAAATTTAAATACATTAAGTCAGTCAAGATCTGCACCTCTTCATGTGTTGTTAAAAGACCTTAAAAAAAAAAAAAAATTGGAGAGAACATACAACATTTTTACCAGGTCAGAATTAATTTCAACAGCTTGTTGAAATGCATTACAGCTATTTGGTGAGTTTTTGAAATTTTTCACTATACAGAACATACAATAAACACTCAGCTTCTATTTTTTGCACCTTTTGATTTTTTTTTCTGCAAACACACAGGTTCTTTGTTAGCATTTTACATTAGTATCCCTAATTACACTTTTCTGATCAGCATGTAATTATTCTGTGTATAAATGCAAACATGGTTTTCTGACATTTAGCTGTGCACTAGTGAAGTTAAAGCAGCTATTTATTTACAATAGCATGGCACACATTATGTCAGGAAATCTAAATTGCACTCAAGTTCAAATGTTAACAATGCATTAGAAATATTCACTAAATGTGCAGGAATGGAGGGTAATTCAAGGTGGTACTGTACACTCCTTCAACAGGAAATATTGCTTAAGGATTATGAGACAATAATTTAGACATAATTTAAATGTCCAAACTTAAGATCTCCCAGGGCATAAGAACTTGAATGGTTAATAGGGTGATTATTATGAAGAGCTTGCTGTTATGAATGCTGGAGGTTCATTTAGATCATGTGAAGGTCATTGAAATTCAGAATTACAAATACTTGTTAAAAAGTGTTTTGTAAGTATACCATATATGAGAGTATTTTATCCTACTCCCATATGTCTACCAGTACTAGATTTATGATCTAGAAGTTCCCCGATTCTCAAAGCCATCTACAGAAAAAAGAGAGTTTAAGCGCAAATCACATATAACTCAGTAACATATTTGCATTTATGTTTTCCCTGTTTATTCCAATTTCAACTGAGCTGAGTTTTCAAGGATATTTTAAGACTTTTCAAGGATTTATTTTTTTCCACACTTTTTGTGTCGATCTAATTTATTTCAGTCTAGCTGCCCCCTGTCCATTCACCAACTCGCAATTCTGCTGCAATCAAGGGTCATAATCCTGACAGAGTAATTTCTCTCCACTACATTCTTACTGGGAAAACAAATAAACAACAAACAAGCAAACAGCAAACAAACAGCAAACAAACAACAAATAAACAAACAAAAACCTTTCTGATGTTTTCATATGTATGAAAAAAGAGAGCGCTTTTCTAGCCTGTCTGGAGTAGACATTCAAGATGAAGTAGAGAGGTGCAAAAGGAAGATTCACAGCATCGTGTGGGATATTGTTATGTTAATTTTCTGCCTTCATATACCAGAATTTGGCTGAGAAGTTACCTCCAGTGACACCAACTACTCCAAAAATAAGAAAAGTACATCTAATTCCTTCTGTCTGATCTCATCTTTATAATGAGAAGAAAATCACAGAATCACAGAATCATAGGTTGGAAAAGATCTCTAAGATCAGCAAGTCCAACCATCCACCCAAAGACACCATGCCTACTAAACCATGTCCCAGAGTGTCATATCTACACGTGTTTTAAACACCTCCAGGAATGGTGACTCAACCACCTCCCTGGGCAGCCTGCTACACTGCCTGACCACCCTTTCAGTAAAGAAATTTTTCCTAATATCTAATCTAAACCTCCCCTGATGCAACTTGAGGCCATTGCCTCTCATCCTATTGCTAGTTACCTGGGAGAAGAGATCAACCTCTGCCTCGCTACAACCTCCTTTCAGGTAGTTGTAGAGAGCAAGAAGGTCTCCCCTCAGCCTCCTCTTCTCCAGACTAAACAATCCCAGCTCCTTTACCCACTCCTCATAAGACCTGTTCGCTAGATCCCTCACCAGCCTCATTGCCCTTCTCTGGACATGCTTTAGCAACTCAATGCCTTTCTTGTAGTGAGAGGTCCAAAACTGAAAACAGTACTCGAGGTGGAGCCTCAGCAGTGCCGAGTACAGGGGCACAACCACCTCCCTACTCCTCCTGGCCACACTATTCCTGATACAAGCCACGATGCCGTTGGCCTTCTTGGCCACCTGGGCACACTGCTGGCTCATGTTCAGCTGGCTGTCGACCAACACCCCAAGATCCTTTTCCATCGGGCAGCTTTCCAGCCACTCCTCCCCAAGCCTGTAGTGTTGCACAGGGTTGTTGTGACCCAAGTGCAGGACCCAGCATTTGGCCTTGTTGAACTTCATATGGTTGGCTTCAGCCCATTGATCCAGCCTATCCAGATCCCTCTGCAGAGCCTTCCTACCATCAAGCAGATCGACACTCCCACCCAGCATGGTGTCATCTGCAAACTTCCTGAGGGAGCACTCAATCCCCTCATCTAGATCATTGATAAAGATGTTAAACAAGACCGGAACCAAAACTGAGCCCTGGGGAACACCGCTTGTGACCGGCTGCCAGCTGGATTTAACTCCATTCACTACCACTCTCTGTGCTCAGCCATTTAGCCAGTTCTTTATGCAGCAAAAAGAACATGTATTAGAATTTAGTTCAAAAGTTGTAGCTACAGCCCTCATGTCCCTGAGCTCAGCAAACGCTTCCAAAACTCTTTGTTCAATAAAAATCTGTACAAATAAAGTGGTTCACTCACATTTCATACCGGACAACAGTCTTTAATGTATAGCTCCATAAGGAGGTTCCACTTTTTGCAGTCTCCCAGCCTCCATGGCACCATGAAAAGTTTTGGTGCCTTAAGAAAGATCACTATCTCTTTTACATGGTTCCTAACTGTGTCTGTTGGTTTTTCACAAATGATTGAGCTGAGCAGGAGGGAGAAACAAACGCAACTGTGTCTATACTAATGAATTAAAAGAATCCACAGAACTTTTCCTCTGCTCTGGAATTTAATTATCTCTTCCACAGAAACTGAGAATGTAGTCCCTTGCCCAGTGTACCCTGCGACATTTATGCTAGGTCCATATTTGGAAGTTAGCAGAGATCTGGTGTTATTCTCAATAAGCAATTTGGCCATAGTCACCCAGTTTTAGAAAGTCTGGGTGTAACAGTTCAGACTCGAGCATTTCCAAGGTAGTTGTGTTTGTTTCCAGAGAACAACAGAACACAGTTTTAATTTACTAGCAGAGCTATAACTTCTCTTGAGCTGTGACACTCTGGGTCAGATGAAACACTTAGAAAAGAAAGGGTGCATCTTCCCAAGAAGCAGTGTGGCACAATAAGTTTGAGAAAGATTATGGAAAATGTTGAGAATATAAAACATGGCCGATCAAGTACGAGTATGGTTCCCAAGCATAGTAGAGAAAAAAAGCAGTTAGCAAAGTCTTGAAAATGGCAGAAAGGAGTTTCTTGGAGTGTTATCTTTATGGAAAAAGTAGAAAGAGATCAGCCTTATAAGTGTCTTCATCTTGAGGGTACAATTTGGTTCTCATGGGGGACTTCAACCACACTGACATCAGCTGGGAAGACCATGCAGCTAGGCAGGAGCAATCCAGGAGGCTCCTACAGAGCATCGATGATAACTTTCTGATGCAAGTGGTGGAGGAACCAACAAGGAAAGGCGCGCTGCTGGACCTTGTAGTAACAAACAAGGAGGGACTGGTTGAGGATGTGAAGGTAGGAGGTAGACTCAGCTGCAGTTACTATGAAATGGTTGAGTTCAGGATGCTGCGTGGAGGAAGCAGGGCGATAAGCAGGATCAAAACCTTGGACCTCAGGAGGGCTAACTTTTGCCTCTTCAAGGAGCTACTGGGAGGAATCCTGTGGGCCAGGGCTCTCGAAGGCAGGGGGGTCCATGAGTGCTGGTCACTCTTTAAACCACACTTCCTCCATGCTCAGGAGTGGTGCATCCCCCTGAGAAAGAAATCGAGCAAAAGAGGCAGGAGACCTACATGGTTAAAAAAGGAGCTTCTAGCAGAGATCAGGCAGAAGAGAAAGGTCCATGGAATGTGGAAAGAGGGGCAGGCCACTTGGGAAGAGTACAGCAATGTGGTCAGAGGTGCAGGGATGCGACGAGGAAGGCCAAAGCCCACCTGGAATTGAAGCTGGCAAGGGATGTCAAAAACAACAAGAAGGGCTTCTTCAAGTACATCAGCAGCAAAAGGAAGGCTAGGGACAATGTGGGGCCACTGCTGAATGAGGTGGGTATCCTGGTGATGGAGGATGCGGAGAAGGCAGAGCTACTGAATGCTTTCTTTACTTCAGTCTTCAGTATCAAGGCAGACCCTCAGAAATCCCAGGCCCTGGAGGTAAGAGAAGAAGCCCACTGAGAGGGTGACATTCCGTTGGTTGAGGAGGACTGTGTGAGGGATCGCTTAAGCAATTTGGACGTCCACAAATCCATGAGCCCTGATGGAATGCACCCACGAGTGCTGAGGGAGCTGGCGGATGTCATTGCTGAGCCACTCTCCATCATCTTTGAGAGGTCCTGGAGGACAGCAGAGGTGCCCGAGGACTGGAGAAAGGCCAATGTCACTCCAA
>Ga0065711_1043482_pt1 | contig 14705 bp, 4 predicted proteins | sample Hoacrofraction12_FD_59098 | JGI IMG/M metagenome (GOLD analysis project Ga0065711, IMG submission 59098) | Hoatzin crop microbial communities from Cojedes, Venezuela - Epithelial fraction 12 v2 (version 2) | ecosystem: Host-associated > Birds > Digestive system > Esophagus > Crop | place... | reverse complement strand
AAGGGGAGGGGAAAGGGGAGGGGGGGGATGGGAGATCTTCAGGTTTTTGACAAGTTCTTACTCCCTTTTCATCTCATGTCTTCCTTTTCCTGTGTTCTTGGTTCTTCCTTTTACAAATAAATACGTAACTGAAAGAGGGGAACTGAAGCCCCCTTCCTACCTCTAGACTAGTGTACCAAAGTCATATTTTGCTTATCCTCTCAGGGGCTGCTGGATAATTTTAAGCACAATGGAACAGGTTAAACAAAAGCCCTGTTGACTGGTGCAATGTCAGGTAGCTAGGATGTTGAAAAACTGTATCCAACTGTGTGTTTCTATCAGATTTCATTTTTGTTAAATAAATAGCATCTGACAGAGTCCACCCATCTGACAGCCCAGGATAGTGGGTCAGTGTCTCTCAGAAAGATGGGTTTAAATCTTCTATCGTAAAAGGTGGAAGTGAAGCTGATTCCTCAGAGTCCTGCATAAGCACTTTATTCACATTCACCTGTTGAACAAAAGGAAGTTCTTACATTATGTGGTTTTAGTAAAATCATGGTTCTAAACTGAAATGTAATTGTATTTTTCCAGTCAGAATTTATTTGTAAAATACATGTTTTCAGGACTGAAACAATTTTTTTTTGGCAGGTTTAATATTTGTGCTTCAGAACATGTGCAGCTGTAATTAGAATTAGGGTGGAAGTGTAATGCATCACTATTGCCACGACAGTTGAAATGATTGTAAATTATGAAACCATGTACAATATTACTACAATCATTCAGGCATGAATTTAAGTCTTCTTCTTTGCTGAATATTGACGTAACACCGGAATTTTAGATAACAATCTTAAAAATTTGATCATAAATATCCAAAATTAATTGAAAAAAATCCCCTCACTTATAGATTCAGTATGAAAGGAATGTACAATGGAGAAAGTATATATCTGAATTATTAAATATGGAGCTATAGTTCTCTCTAATTAGTAAAGAATAAGGGAAGATTTATTTACATGGTTATGCTTTTATAAATCTAAAAATTATTATATTGCAGTTAATTTCCTACACGTTTCTTCTAGTTAGATCACTTAATTTAAAATGTGATTTAACTACTGCTGAAAATACTGACATGTCAACTCCAGGTAAGTCATGTTTTCCTTTTCTTGGCCCAAAAGTTTACCATCTGAAGCGTAACATATTTGCAAAACTCATGTCAAATTGTTGAGATTTGATACTGAAATTAGTTTTGGTGAAGGATCTGTTTTAACTTCAGTGGAATAAAAGGATTAATTTATGTATTACAAATATGTGTGACAGTTTAATCAGGAGTTGTCTTGAAACACTAAGTTAATGCACAGAGTTTACTTCAACGTGGCTCAGATAAATTCCCATTTATCTCAAAATTAAGGTCATACTGCCCATTCATCTCAAAATTAAGGTACAAAGACTTCAAAAAAAGATAATCTCCACATTGCTTTGCATGTAAACACATTATATTTTTCAGATGGCTGTAGGTGGCATCATTACACATAGCCTGCAAGTAAATCCTCAGAGCTGGGAGAAGACATTACCCAATGAGTTTTACGTTAAGTTACACTCCAGTTGAGACCACAGCCTCTGGAAAGGCACTGTGCAAGCAGCAGGACAGTGTCCTCCCTCCTTTAAAATTTGAATAAATACTCAAAACTAAGAGTTTCTCTGCATACCAGGTGTTGTGTAATGACCTTTTTCTTGGGAGGGAAACTGGTTACCTTTTGTTTGCTGTTGTCTACATTTTGTGGCTGCTAGGAAGTGTGTGTATGTGTGTGCGTGTGTGTTGACAGAACAAACTGTTTGAATTCTGTTCACACTATGTCTTTGACTTCTTCTCCACTGGAAAATTCCTGTACAAGTCCCTGGAACTTGGCAGGACCACTATAAGAAGGGACTACTGATGTTGAGAGAAGAGTGTGCAGTTTACAAGGAAAGCTAATCCAATTAAACTTTTACCATCGAAGTCAGTTGTAACAGATTAAGTGTGTGATTGATTAAATCTTTCTATGGGAAATCTTCAGATTTATCTAGAAGCATATGTTTAATACCATTTTAATTTTCCAGCTAGCTAAATAAAAAGGTATTATCCATAGTTTGTCCTTTGGTGATGTTTCCATAAGTATTAAAATATCTTTGCAGGAAGCGTATTTAAAGAATTTGTAGACTGCTTTGGAAAAATATTTCAATAAGCTAATGTCAGAGCTGTAAATTCTGCCAGCGTGAAACTTCTAAACTGCAACCCATTGCAACCTAATGTATACCTGCATCCTATACCGGTCGTAGTTATTCAGTAGCTTGCACTTAAAGCAGGAAAAGAAATGATGGTGGAGACTAAGAATGCATTGAATGTACAGAAACTGATTAAACAATTACTCTTCAGAATGGACTAAATCTGTAGATATCTATTCCCTATAAAACTAAAGGGGAAAGATGTAGCTAGCGGAAAAATCATTAACCTCCAAACATATGCTGTAGGAAAAAGATTCCACTAACAGTAATTTTAACAAACCTCTTATTAGTATTCCAGTGGGCTACATTTCCAGTATTAACTGGAAACTGAGTAAGGATCATAGGTGAGACCACGACCATCATTAATTGCCTAATATTGCCATTTACCTTGAGCTCTATGGAGCAGCACCAACAGTTTGCCCATCAAGAGTATGAGTCCTGGATTTTATGACAATATTGTCCCTTTTGCTACTGAATAAAGGCAGATTTCTGACCCTGAGGACAAATGGTATAGCACAAGCAGCATATAAACTTTCCCTACTCCCAGAAAGGAGCTTTCTCCATACTTTCATAGGGATCATTCCTGGGCTAATTCTGTACCTCAGACCCTTTCCAGACATTCTCCAGCTAGCACAGGCCAAACCATTCTGAATTTGCTGAAAATTAAACAATATAGATAAATGTGCATCAGGACTCCATTCTGTCCTTGTCCTGTTTAGTTTACTTGTTTATATGTATATATTGAGCTGGTTTGGGGGAAGGAGTGACAGACATTACAGATTGTGACCTCGTCTACATGGTCTCACTAAATCCGTTGAAGTTGTAAAGAAATATTTAGAGTCACACTAACACTACTGACATCAGAACCTGGCTCACAGTGCTGGTTTCAAAGACCTAATCTGAAAGCCCTAATGGACCCTTATATGTAAGTTAGAGATCCAAGCAGCTCCACAGTGACAGCCGAGGAAGGAGAAGGACCTTCTTCAGGTCTAATTCACCTTGTGTTCAGGTAGTTAGCAGAAATGGGCCAAATGAATAGTATGTTAGATGAGGCCACTTCTCCCTACACTACGTACAGCAAGTCAAAGCAAATGACTTAAACATATCCTCCATGAAACGATTCTCTCCATGAGAATTTCTTTCTGCATTTAGTCTGAAGTCATTAAAGTACCAGAATTTTGTTCTTATGACATAGCATCAGCTCCAGACAATTGTTCTGAACTTCATCTGCTGACTCCTGAAGCTATCATCCAGCTACCAAACCCTAAATTAGCAGCTATTATTACTGACTATTATGTTGGACACAAACCTTATTTGTTCGGTTGTTTGGTTGTTTGGTTGATTTTGGTTTTGTGAGCAATTTTTAGCACATTCGATTTTCACTCTCGAAACACTTACAGCTTTCTAGGAAAGGGATATCCTGAATCTCTCTGATATCTGTAGGTGCCTTCCATTGACCATGCAAAATTATAACTCAAATCAAACAAATATAAGGGCAAAGCACTTTCAGAATATCAGCATAGTAATAGAAAAGCAGATAGAACAAAAATCTTAAAAAACAACAAAAAAAGTATAATAATCTTGACATAAACGAGATATGTAATCTTATGGAACTATATGGCCTGGCTGCACTTACAGCTCACCTTTCTCCTATGATCTGCAAAAAGAAAAAAACCAATAAATTATTCAGCACTGTTATTCTGAAGTCTTAATATAGCTGTATTATGCACAGACAGAAGTCCTGTTCTTGGTGAATGGACTTTGGCGTCTATCCAAGGCAACAGTTTAAGCAGTATTGGCAAAAGAGGTCTTTGGTCACTACAAGCTGACTTCATGAGAAATGAAGCGGGAAGAGGTCAGAGGAAAGACTACTGGCATAAATCTCTAGCAGAAATCTTTTTGAACCTGCATAACGACTACAGATAGGCAGTACAGACTGCATAACAGATACTCATATTCACCATGTTGGCAGATTCATGGAAAAGAAAGAAGTACTTTTAAGGATTTTGTACCCAAAAGATTAATCTCAGAATAACAAGTACTGAATGGAATTTAGATAACACAATTCTAGGACTCTGTTTAGTGTTAGTGATGGCCCACTGCAATTACCCATTTGGATACTGTACTTCCAAGTTTTGGCCTATCGTTGCCAAATACAAATTTTGTGACGTTTTGTTACAGTGACAGTTACTGCTGTCTAGGGAAAATGTATCAGTGATTTACTGGTTTTCCTTTCATAGTGGCAGTGAAACTGAAAGACCATTTCCTCGAAAAATATTTATAATTTACTAGTTGAAGCTTACTGCTGGAAAGATCATTTCCAGATGAAGTCTCATTCCAGGTTTGTCAGAATAATGACTGGAACTGAAAAACTGAAGCCATTTACTTGCTGTGATAGCTGAGTTACAGGGAATGGCGAGTCCTAAGTGGCAATGGGAAAGCAATGAATTCCCAGAGCTTCAGGTATAATGCTCTGATTTCAAGACGAAAAGACCAAATTGCACAGCAGTATTTTGCTAACACTTCTTTAGGAATTAGTCTATACTTTGACCTCATGACATGCAGGTTTTTCAGAGTTGAACACAAAGTTTTACATCACATGCTTTCCAGCAGCAAAGTCCAGGACAGTATCAGGAGGAAGACTGTAGTGTGGATATCACCAAACAGATCTGAGGAGGGTTGGTCCCAGCAGGGTGGGAAAGCATCACCTGGCAATGAGTGGTCTAGGGCCACGGATCAGTCCCTCGGGCATACGTGTCTAGCAATTTATATGTAGCTAATACAGTGTCAGCTGCGGCCTAGTATGACCGGAGTAGCAGAAACATGTTATGCATACTGACAGAATAGTTCCTGCAAAAATACAGTTATAGATGCATTTTCTCCTTCTTTTTGTTCATGGAGGAAGGCTTCCTCCTCTTTCTGCAGTTACTTCATGGGTAGGCATCCATTCATGAAGCAGATACGTACCGTTAGCTCCTTGCTCAGCATGAAGGGGTTTTAGAATCCACATCTGCTGCGTGCGAAGGGGACCAGTCAGCTCTCCAAAGGCTGGCATGCAGCTGGTAAAAGTGATGCTGCCATGCACGGGATGAGCAGGAGAGGCAGCAAGAGGGTGTGAGGGCTGCACATCTGGCCTGAGGCAGCCAACTGGCAGGGGCTGAAAGGATGAACTCAACGCTTTAGCTAAGACTGCTTTTACCTTCTTCATGAAGTTCATTGGAAGTGGGTAAAAATGCAACTTTCAGCATCTTGGTATTAGTTCCAGATGTTATGGAGGGCGTGGGGAAAAGCTTTAAAGTGTCTCAGACTGTATTGTCTTCTACCTGACAAGATCCTGGCTTTCAGGATGTCTTGGTCAGCAATAGCAGAGGTGTTGCCAACAGCATTTATTAAAATAGTTTAGAATCTGCTGCAAATACGCAGTGCAACTCATAAAACTCACTGCAGACCCCATGAGTTCTCTCAGATATTCTTTTTTTAGTCATCTTGTTTTTCTATAATCAGCTCAGAGAAATATTTTCTTTATATCACAGTGGAGTGAGCCATAGTGGCACCTCTTACTTAAACGTGTTCAGATAGATACTTCTGCATTTGGTTGATTATGGAACCAAGACTAGACTAGAAATGAGATGGATTTCCTGATTAACGTGAAATTGCCTGTTTGTTGACAACAACAAAAAAGAGTTTGTGAATGTAAACCATTTTCAAACAAAGAAACCCATCTTCATTTGTGCCAGGTTTCAATGCCTTTAGTGGTTTTTCATAATGGGCAAACGTCATTGAATGAGGTGTCATTCCAAAGAATCATAGAAAGAAAAGAATATCTTTCTTAGAACTTCGCTTCTGGAGTGGGTTTTCACTAAGTTTGACACCGGAAGACTCCACAGAACCCATCTGTGATTCTTCATCACTTTCTGTGCAAACTCAGTTTTAAGATCACATATACCGTGTCCTTCAAGGTTGCTTCATTACAGTCTTATGGGCACTTTGTAGCCTCCCTATCTTCATGGTCCTGCGCATCTGCTCTCCCAAGGCCGAGAGGTCTGGAGTGGAATTATTTAGGAGTCTCTCTTATCCTACAGTTACCCCAATTATTCACTGAGGACCAAGACTGCTTTTGCTTCAATTATTTTGTCTAACGACTTCAAGTGACAACTTGCATCTACATTCATCTACTACATTCCTTAGTAGAAACAGGGATTAGTACAATAGTTACATCATTATATCATGATGTATGCAGGAATACAAACTGTAATAATAAAAAGTACTAACAAATGGAAAATATTCAAGCTTCTTTGTTGTAGTTTCACATTTCTTGTGATCCCTTCTATCATCTGTCTGCATCTTTAGCATGATGTACCACTCATTTCTTGCTGGAAAGGTCCTCTTCTGGAAACTTAATCTTAATGTTCTTTACAGTTTCTGCTAAGGAATTACTAAACTTTTTTGGGATTTCCCCAGATTTCACTTGTTTTTCTCCTGGTGTATTTTCTCCTGTTCTAAAGCTGTGAACACGGGAAATTACTACCAGATACAATGGGCACCATCGTGTCTCCTGTGCTGATGATCTCTCATCCTGTGAACGGCCCTGATTTACGTATTCGCTAAAGAGAAAGGGAGGATAATCTCACAGAAAGTTGTTAAAGGATAATCTCACAGGAAGTTAAGAAGGATTAATGTTATCTTATTGAAATAAAATAAATTTCATGTATAGAAGGATATATTTTGCCTAAGGAAAGAACAGATAAAATTAAATCCTATGCAATACATTTAACTGTGTCTCTGTAAATATATTTGAAAATAATAACACTTAACTACTATGTTTAACATGTAATTGGAACTGGAGCCATAAACCAAAGTCCCTCTCTCAGGCTTTCTCTTTGTCTGTAACCCAATTTTTACGAGATATTCTTTTGGTGTCATTATACTTCATCAAATGTTAATGTACACTGGTAAGGACTTTAATCCACAGATTAATTCCACAACAGAATGACAGCTCCAGAATATGTACTTGGTTATTCAGAAAAGTTTAACCTCTAGAGCTGTGTTGTATTTAAAAAGCAGTATACTGTAAGATCCTGCAGAATGCTTTCCTGCACACACATACTGCTGTGTGCTAGTATCCCAACCAAAAAATGCTCCAAAACAACCTGTTTACCATTTGTTCTGATACAGTTTTCAGTAATTATGGAATCAATTAATTAAAAGATCAAGAGCACTAAATAGTAGGTCAATTAAGATTTTAATTTCAAAACATATTTTATATGCTTCTATTTATAAACATGAAATAGCTGCTCGTGTTGAAGAAATCTTTCGTCTTTAAAAGAAGAGACGCATCTGAAGCTGAAGTTACCTTTTTTCTTCTTCTTTTTTTGCCATGCATAATTCTTAAATTAACACCAGGCTCCATGCTGTAGCAAATTAGAAGCCTGTGTGCGTAAGAAACATGCAATGTCTGCACATTTCAAAGGAAAACTCTGAGTCTGCCTTGATAAAACCTTGATAATGCAAAATGGCTGAAGAATACACAAACCTGCAAGGGAAAGAAAGTGTTTAAAAGCCATTTCTGATGTGCAGGGATGCATTGCTAACACTGTTTATCCTTACCAGAAAAGACTTCTGTTGGCATGGTAAAGTTGCATTATGAATTTTTATACAGTCGAGGTCCATCACCATTCACACCCATGCATCATCCTGCCATTCCCAGCTACATTTTCCCCAGCTGCAGACGTAGAATCATACAATAGAAACACCCTATTGTCCCTCCTGATACCACACAACTATACCAGACCCTATTTTCAACAACCTGCATCTCTCCCACATTTGCTCAACTCCCACAAACCAAGACACGCAAGTCTTTGTACCTCCTGCGCATCCTGGCAAAGAAGGTATTCCCTCCCACCCTCCCATTTCACATCCCACCTTCCCTGCCGTGGTGGGCTTTGAACCTGTAAATGCAAATATTGCCACTGGTTGAATTTCTGAATTCCTGCAGGATTTAAGTGGCATGGGGTACCACAGGTGAGGCTGGGAGCTTTTGCCTTAAATATTTTCGTCCTCAGAAGTTTGCTGCACTGATGAAAGAACAGCTTCATGGTTCTTATTACAGCTGGGATGTCGCTGCCTGGAATGATCTGTCCCTGTGTCTCAGGCATCAATCCTGCTATTTGGACAGTTGGTAAACGGGCAGGAATTGCGCTATTCCTGGATGTAGTTTGAGCATTCCTGTGCTACAAAATTGTGTTCATTGTCTGAGGGTTTGTAACTCATCATGTGGCTTTTTGTGATAATTTTGATTTTTGTGTAGATCTGAATCCTCTCTAAATACTCTGTGCCATTTACCAAACTAGTAAAAAGCTACTTTATTTCACTCATATTCCCTCATGTAATTAGTTTTTCCTTTCAGTAGCTTTCTGCTCTGTCTCTGTTTCTATTTGTTCCTGTTACAGTTATATATACTCAGAAAATGAACTGGGAAATTATCACTCTGGGGATAAGTAAATCATGTTTTTCTGCCACCGTTCTTCTTTCCATCTCTCCTTAGAATTTTTATTCAGGGAAGTCTGTATTGCAAATGGAATTTATTATTGGAATTGACTTTGTTTCATTATCCCTAACAGACAGAAAATTTATAATTCAAAAGAGTCAAAATATCACAACTTAAATCCTGTATTTTTTCCAAGGAACACTTTTAAAAGAATACCCATTTAGGAGGAGTTTTTTCCTTCTGTTGAAGTGCTATAGTGGTGATGTTCCCTACAAATACCATTCCATGAAGTTATTAACAGAAGAATGTCTAGGTCCAGCGAAGCATATGATTATACAGTTACACTTTTGCAAAGCCAAATACTAAACACTTTCCCAAATGTTTTCCAAATTACAACTGCAAAGAGGAATACATAGTTAAAATGCACTGAGAAGAGGTTTCTGAAAAACATCTCTTATTTATGCTTTTTTTTTGAGAATCTGAAAGATGATTCTGATATCTTTGAATTGTCACTAAAGACAAAGATGCTACATCTGTACGGGTAATTTGGATGTTACCAGGGAGCACTACTGGTCACCGGATTATCTTATATATAGTACTAAATCTGTATGTTTTAGGCCTGGGCCAGCCAACATTTTCCCCAACAACTCCTGGCCATAGCTTGGCTTTATACAGACTATCACATTATTTTCAATGACTTTTGAATGTGACCCATTTCAGAATGCAAATGTGTTTGATATTATGAATATGGGTTAATCCATATTGTTGCACTCAGTGGCAGACCTGTTTAATATATATCATGGAAGCCTTAGCCTTGCCTTGACAAGTGTTTGGATCTAATCATCATTTTCAGAGATGGAAATCAATTCTAGCCAACTTAATTCTATCAGTAATGAGAAATCTTTCTTTCTGTAACTTCTCATTGCATAATCAGTCTCTGAATACTTCCTCAAATTTCACATGGTTATTACCCAATCATAAATTCAGCCCTACTAGCAGACATTTTTTATAAATATTTTTAGTTTTGATGTGGTCTTTTCTTCTCAGAAATATGCCAGCAAAGAAACACCTGTACATATGCATATTTGTATAAATCCATGCCTTAGTTTTTCTGCTTGCCATTTCTTTGCAAAATTATGGATCACACTGATCCTTCTTTTAGAGGTGCAGTGCACAAATATCGTCTTTATTTAAGTACATTAGGACCTTGCATTTCTTGTGGGACTTCTAGTATTATCAAGAGCTTCTAGTCAGCATCAGCCCTGAAAATATTCTCACACTAAACCAAGCTGCAGAAAAGCTTCACGGTCACCTCTGCTTGTCCAGCTGAGAGCATTGCTGCTCTTGGGCAGCAGGGAAAGCTAGGTAGTTAAAAAGCATGGGGAAGCAGCAGCAGCAAGGAGACTACACTTTTCATCAGCTACTGTCAGTGAAGCTTATTGTGAACAAATACCACGCCTTCTTGTATTTCATCACTGTGTTCTATCTTTTTTCCTCCTGTCCCTCTGCATTTTCCTTCTGGCAGGGCTAGTGCTTATTTCCTATTAGCCGTTCTTTCTCTGGACTGAGGACCCTCTTATGAGTAATTCTGGGTGCTATGTCATCCCCTGTTCCCTCATACTATCTTTTTTCTCTAGACTGAAATCCTGCTCATGTTGCCCAACATCTTTTCCTTTCCAAAGATAGGGGCATTCGTCATGGGCTCTGTCATTCTGCTTGTTCCATTAACACCGGACCAGACCAGTTTGTCAGCTCAGCCCCCCAATACCAAATGTCTAATTTGCTGTTTCATCTTGCCCCAGTTCTTTCCTCCCCAGTAGCAGCATTCCTTACACTCTTCCCAGACCAGGGGTCATGAGTATTGTCTTGCCCCATTCCCTGTTCCTCCTGTGCTGCATTCATCCACTCCTCTCCTTTCTATCCCAGGGGCTACTCCAGTCTTTCCTTCCCTTCCCCAGCTAATTTCCTCTTTGTATTGCATTTGCCTGCATTCTATTAAAAGAGTGCCAGGAGTTACTTCATGTTTCAGGAAGGCCTTATCAAGTGTGAAATGACTGGTGGTTGGAGCTACATGCAACCACAGAAATGCTTTAACCTTGGGTCGTGCTAAACAGATGGCAAGGAATCCACACACCCCTCCTTTTCCATCTTTCTTTTTAAATGTTCCCACTCAATGGTCTTCTGCCCATAAATTCTCAGAATAGTCCCTAAACACATAGATGTGATTGAATACCAGGTTCGAAACTACTACTTCATGGGTAAAAAATCAGACAAACTGACAGATTTTTATTAAAACGACTGAAAATTCCCAAAGTGGTGCTAGTAGGGCTATCCTACAAGTATTTTCAGCTTTTCTGAAATTTCTCTTTTTTCTTAGTGCATGGTATAGCCATGCACTGTGAAGACGCGACTAAATTAATTTCTTTCCCACTGGCTTTTCCTCCCTTTGGAGCTGTATGGCCCAAGGTTTGTAACTGAGAAGAGTTGAGCTATTCACCACAGAGAAGTGGCTTCAGAATTTGCTGAACCATATACTGTCTGAGATAGAAGTATTTATGCCAAAAGATACAAAATACAGCAGGAAAAAAAATGTTACCAAGAAGACAGACTTAATTTCCTCTCTTAGAGTATTCCTATATGTTTTCTAGAATTTTTATTACCAGCGATATTTTGATAATGACCATAAAATCTGCTGCACTCACTTAATCCTCCCATTACGTGTAAAAGAGCAATACTACATGCTTTAGGTTAATTAGAGTGTAATTCCCCAAGCAACATACATATGCGCTGGCACTAAAATGAAAACTTTGGGCTGGTTGGCTGATTTTAATGCAGCTTTATCATTTACCATCTGTCAAAAAACAAACTAGTAGGCTATTCTGTTCCCTTCTGACCTCTTGCAGAGATAACACTCACTAAAGAAACACAGTGTTTTATCAGGAACACTTGAATCATCACCCAGTCTTCCAGCTTTGCACAATGCCAAGTACCACATGCAAGGCAGTGAGCACTGCCACATACCATTTGGTCATAAGATTTCTTCCCAATTTTCCAAGTTGTATGTGGTTAATACTTTTCTGTAATTTCCATGTTTCTATGACAAGCAGGTGACAATCTGCACCCTATTCAGTAAGTAACATTGCTTTTCCTTCAGTGCAAGCCCTTGCTCAGAATCCCGCATGAGCAGGGAATATTTAATACTTAGGCAAACTGCCTGCAATAAAACTATTTTGAGCTCTCTTGTGGATGATCTGCCCTTTAGATTAGTTCAGGTTCACACAGCTGCACAGCGAATGGAAATATTTCACAGCTCAATAAATGGGGCAGCTGGTATTTTGATTCATCTCAGAGCAATTTCAGTGGGAATCAATAAAGTATGGTGCTCATTTTGAACAAAAGAGCATGTTTGATGGGACATCATCATTGTCATCATGGCCAGCTTCTAGCAGCCTAGAGAAGAATGAATGTGTCTCTAAGATACTTACCTTTCCTCACCTTACTGTACACATTGACATTTTACTTCCCTATCAGTTATTAGCTCACAAGCATTTGTAACAAAACAGACAAATAATCAAACAAAACCAGAAAAAGGAAAGAAGAAAAAAAGATTAAAATAAAGTGTGAAGCATTGCTTGTGTGGAAAACAAAAAGCCATTGATGTTTCCCTTGTTTCCTGGGATGAATTACCAAAAAGGGATATGAAATAGTACCAACACTCCAGGAGCACCTCACTGCTCTAGAATCAGATTTCCATTTTATTTTTTAAGTTGAGCGGTGGTAAACTCCCTGCTCCCTGCTCTGGTTTTAACTTGGCTTTTTTGTACTTGCCAGTACCACTTTTTTCTCTTTGTCATTTTTCAGTCCAGTGGTCTCTAAAATAAGGGTCTAGACTGTGTCAAAAATTTTATCTTACGTTTCTGTCCACTGAAATAATTTTTAAATATTCATTTTATTCTTCTTTTTTCTTTATGTTAGTGATATTTCCTGTCTTTTCTGTGAGGTGTTGCTTGAACAGCTATTGGCAACATATCCGGTACTCTTGGCATCATATAAGGTACTCTTTTATTTGTGAAATGCAATGAGAATTCATATATTTTGTGGAGATGCAAAGATGGAACCAGGCAGCATCTCTCAATAAAACATTATTTGAAGTCTATTGAAGCTCGAGACTACATTTCTTTTTTTAAAAATACTTTTTTACTGGCTTTTCCTTCCTTTGCTTCTTCTGATTTGAATAGGTTTTCCTTCCATATATTTTCAAGCTTAATTTTCACTGATCATAATTTTCATTAATGCATAATATACCTAAATTGGTAACTCTGCTTCTACAATCACATAGATTTTACTCATATGATCTCTATTTAGCCTGGAATTCTCAGGACTTGGTCTCAGTTCAAAGTTATTTCCTTTTGCTAAAATGGAAGTATGTTCATCCTTCAGAGTTAGGACAGAATAACCTGCTCTATAAAGTCATAAGACTATTCTTCACGGGAAACAGCTGAACAGTGAAAGCTTGCGTGTAACTAAGGTATTTTTTTCTAAATAACTAAGTTAGAAATCAGGTTTTCTAAGCTCTTCTTGCCTTCTTTCTCATAATTGATCATATCACAAGGCAAATACTTTGCAAAAAAGATCTGCCTGTGTCAAATTTTATTTTTGTTTTAAACCACAGCCTTTCAAATTTAGCCTTGATGTTGTGTTAATACCTCCTCTCTTCACCTGAGCTCATTTAATGCCTTATCTCTCAGCAGATCTATGATGCCTCAGGTTTTTGAGTATGGTGCCTATCCCAAACAAGAGGAAGATGAAACAGTCACTCAATGTCCTTTTGACCATTGCTGATGCAGCTCCTAAAAGAAACTGTAAGATAGAGGCAGAAAACATCATTTTCTGTTCCAAACTCTTGAAAAAGTGTGTATTTTGGCACAGACTAGAGGAACTTATGCTCATTATACAGTACCTCTTAGAACAATTATGAAAAAACCCTATCATTTTTCATGTTTTTTTTGTGAAACCATGTTTCATTCCCATTCTGCAAATTTGTGGCTGGGGCTTGGGGTCAGGGGCACAAGGAGCCCATTCACAGAATCACAGAATCACAGAATGGTAGGGTTGAAGGGACCTCTGTGGGTCATCTAGTCCAACCCTCCTGCCAAAGCAGGGTCACCTACAGTAGGTTGTAGAGGACCTCGTCCAGGCAGGTCTTGAATATCTCCAGAGAAGGAGACTCCACAGCCTCCCTGGGCAGCCTGTTCCAGTGCTCCGTCACCGTCAGAGGGAAGAAATTCTTCGCATATTCAGATGGAACTTCCTGTGCTTCAGTTTGTGCCCATTGCCCCTCGTCCTGTCGCTGGTCACTACTGAAAAGAGCTTGGCCCCATCCCCCTGACACTCAACCTTCAGATATTTGTAACCATTTGTAAGGTCCCATCTCAGCCTTCTCTTCTTCAGGCTGAACAAGCCCAGCTCCCTCAGCCTCTCCCCGTAGGGGAGATGTTCCAGTCCCCTCACCATCCTTGTAGCCCTCCGCTGCACTCTCTCCAGTAGCTCTTCATCTTTCTTGAACTGGGGAGCCCAGAACTGAACAGAGTCCTCCAGATGGGGCCTCACTAGGGCAGTGTAGAGGGGAAGGAGAACCTCCCTCGACCTGCTGGCCACACCCTTCTTGATGCACCCCAGGATCTCATTGGCCTTCTTGGTAGCCAGGGCACACTGCTCGCTCATGGTCAACCTGTCGTCTGTCAGCACACCGAGGTCCCTCTCCACAGAGCTGCTCTCCAGCAGGTCCGCCCCAAGCCTGTACTGATGCATGGGGTTGTTCCTCCCCAGGTGCAGGACCCTGCACTTGCTCTTGTTGAATTTCATCAGGTTCCTCTCTGCCCAACTTTCCAGCCTGTCCAGGTCATGCTGAATGGCAGCACAGCCTTCTGGTGTATCTACCACTCCTCCCAGTTTGGTGTCATCAGCAAACTCGCTGAGG
>Ga0065711_1008015_pt1 | contig 14705 bp, 15 predicted proteins | sample Hoacrofraction12_FD_59098 | JGI IMG/M metagenome (GOLD analysis project Ga0065711, IMG submission 59098) | Hoatzin crop microbial communities from Cojedes, Venezuela - Epithelial fraction 12 v2 (version 2) | ecosystem: Host-associated > Birds > Digestive system > Esophagus > Crop | place... | reverse complement strand
GCAGCCAGAAAGAGCTATCCTGGAAAGCTGTTGCTCAGCCTCATCTGCCCATGGCAGTGCTCGCACAGAGGCACAGAGACTGGGGCTGCTTGCTTGTCTTGCCACCTCAAACTTCAAATGTACCTTAGGTGGTCCGTGCCGGGCGCCTGCGGCAGGCCTGCTTCGAAAATGCGAACGTCTGCAGATAGCTCGCAGCCAGAAAGAGCTAGCCTGGAAAGCTGTTGCTCAGCCTCATCTATTCTATTCTATTCCATTCCGTTCCATTCCGTTCCGTTCCATTCTGTTCCGTTAAGTTCTGTTTGATTCTACTTGGTTCTATTTAGTTCTGTTCTGTATGACCTTGCGACATTAGGAGCATGGAAGCTGCAAAAACCCTGAACATGACGATTGCTCTCAAAGTGAACACTAGTGAGTCCTGGGAGACAACATCATTCCCTGTGCCTTTGAGCAGCATCAGGAGAGCTGTTCTTTCCATCAGACTTGTTCCCAGCTGCCCTATCCTGCATCTCTTAGCGGGAGTTTGATTGTGGTCAGATGTTACTCTGAGAAAGGATCTAGACACAGCAGGGCTTTCCAGACAGAAAGTGCAGCTCTCCAAATGCCTCTATCTCGTTCTCAGCCAAGAGGTGCAGAGAGTAACAGAGAGGTTGTTACATCTCATGCAGATGACCAGACCAAGCACTCCAGGTTGTTGTGTCCAGACCTGAGTGAGGCCTCAACACTCTCTCTAGCCAAAGGCATTCAAGTTTCCTTTCAGCTACCACATCTCCATGCTGAAAAAGCCCGTCAGCATTTCCACAGCCTCAGTATCTCCACGTCTTCCCTATGGAGCTGTCTTTTGTGTCCCTGCAGCCCTGAGGACCTGTGGTGGAGGTGAATCGTAGAATCATAGAATGATAAGGGTTAGGGAGGGACCTTAAATGTCATGTGGTTCCAACCCCCTGCCATGAGCAGGGACATCTTCCGCTAGACCAGGTTGCTCAGAGTTTCATCCAACCGGGCCTTGAACAATTCCAGGGAGGGGGCAGCCACAGGTTCTCTGGGCAACCTGTGCCAGTTACTCACCACCTTTACGGTGAAGAATTTCTTCCTAATATCTAATCTAAATCTGCCGTTTTCTATTTTGCAGCCATTCCCCCTTGTCCTATCACTACACACCCTTGTGAAAAGTCCCTCTCTGTCCTTCCTGTAGACCCCCTAAACGTACTGGGAGGCTGCTCTAAGGTCACCCTGCAGCCTTCTCTTCTCCGGAATGAACAGCCCGAACTCCCTCAGCCTGTCCTCGTAGGAGAGGTACTATAGCTCTCTGATATTTGTGGTCCTCCTCTGGACACGCTCCAACAAATTCATGTCCTTCTTCTATTGGGGGCTCCAGAGCTGGACACAGTATTCCCGGTGGACTATCACAAGAGCAGAGTAAAGGGGCAGAATCACCTGCTTCGTCATGCTGGCCACATCTCTAACGTCTCGAGATCAGTGAAGGTGATCTTGCGAGCGAAGAGATGTCGATATCCTGTGATACAGGCGCGCCATGAAATGCATTGGCCTGATCCATGACGGTTTCATAGAGGGGAAGGTTAAACAATGGAGCAGCGAAGAACAGGAAGAGTTGGAGAGTGAAGGAATACATGCAGAGACCCTAGTGTGACGTGCTTTGTTTTCACACACTGCACGGCATCTACCGGATAGTGAAGGGACAGATCTTGCAGCACTGCGGTGGTGGGAGTCACTGGTCCAAAGGCACCGGATCTGTCTGAGATGTCCTGGGGGGGCTGCCTGTCACGCAACTAGTCAGAAGAAGGAGAGGGTTCCTGTAAAGAACCTTTTTTTTCCCTGTCAGGTGCATGGCAGTTGTACTGGAGAGGCCGTACATCTCATGTAGCACTACAAGCTTCTGTTGGCATACTAAATTAAGGTTCATTTGTTCTGAATTAAATTAGGCACTGATGGGATTTACATGAGACAACTGCCATTCTATTCAAATGACATGTAGAAGCTACAACTGGCAGAGAAGACATTCCCATGCCACACGCCTCCTTTTGCTCAGCTGAATAGCTCTGTAGGTGCCTGGGACATAAGGAATAGTTACAGTTTCCCTACATGCAGGGACTTTCTGCCATTTAAATTGGGCACAGGAATTTCCCATCTGCCTCAAAGAAGATGCACCCAGACGCTGTGTTGTCTCTCTGAACTGCTCCATTAGAGCTTGCTGTTCCCAGCGTGTGTCTTGGTCACCTCTGGCACCAAATAGGTCACCAGGGGTGTGAGTCTGAATACCTTAGTCCTGCCCTCTATCTGCATGAATAAGAACGGGAGTTGAGACAAGGCGCTCGCATTCAGGAGCCTGTTCATACAAATGCTTATAAATATCTCAAGGGTAGGTGTCAGGAAGATGGGGCCAGACCCTTTTCAGTGGTGCCCAGCGACAGGACAAGACACAAACTGAAGCAGAGGAAATTCCAGTTGAACATGAGGAAGAACATCTTCACTCTGAGTGTGATGGAGCCCTGCAACAGTTTGCCTGGAGAGGCTGTGGAGTCTCCTTCTCTGGAGATATTCAAGACCTGCCTGGACAAAGTCCTGTGCAGACTACTGTAGGTGACGAAAGAGGTCCCTCCCAACACCTACCTTTCTGTGATTCTGTCATTCTGTGAATCTGTGCACAAGTGAACTCAGAAAAGAGGAATCACACTTCCCATGGGTTTATAGTGTGCATGGGATGGAACTAACTCCCCTTTGAGACCCAGGCATTCAAGCGCAGGATGAGAAGCCTCAATTGACTGAGCTCAATCCCTTCCTTCAGAACTGGGGAAGGACATTCTTCCCTAGCATTCTCTGGCTAGTCGGTCTAATCATAAGGCAAGATAATGTATTCTTGGACCTAAATCTCTCTGCGACAGGAGAAACGTCACTGCTGGAAAGAAGTATTGCTCTCTTGATGAGGGAAAGAAAAAAGTTATTTCTTCAAAATGTTTCACAGCAGGTTCCCCTGGAGAACCAAGAATACTTCAAAGTAGTTCCAGCGGGGCAGACAGGGAGCCTCCTTGGGCTGGGCCTCTGCTGCTGTGCTCCTGGGACAAGAGGGAAGTCCGTTTCTGCAAGTGGGCAGCGCTGTAAAAAGACAGCTCTAGCCAGGAGCAACTCCTCTGCAAAGCGCAGCAGGGCTGAGGGCTCTGCCTTCAGGCACTGAGAGGGGAGAGGAGCAAGCGAGAAAGAGGTTAAAGGCAGCTGGGAGTAGGAGGACATCTCTGAGCTTGTTCCTGGAGAAATCTTCACAACATTTAACACAGTAAGTCTTTCGCAGCAGGGAAATTTAGAGGAGTATCCTGGAGGGGTCTGATAGAGATGGCATATTACATGACTGAGGGGATGTGTAAGGATGGTTCTTCTGTTTTTTCTGGTGTGGACAAGGTAGATGTGCCCCAGAACAGGGCTTCCCTGCTGCACCATCAGTGGGACAAGGAATGTCTGCTGCCTTCTGATGCGGAGTGCTGCAAGGGAGTGAAGCCAAGGTTAGTCTGATCTTCTGTTTAGGACTTTTCTTTTTTAGGCGATGTCATGGTGCTTAGAGAGGCATACCATACTTTTTTGACTGTCTTTTCATCCATGGACAGGTCCCCATGCCCAGAAGCAGCAGATGTCCAGCAGCAGTACCGTCACTGATTTCCTCCTCATGGCATTTGCAGAAACAAGGAAACTGCAGCTTCTGCACTTCTGGCTCTTCCTGGGCATCTACCTGGCTGCCCTCCTAAGCAACAGCCTCATCATAAGTGCTGTAGTCTGTGACCACCGCCTCCACACCCCATGTACTTCTTCATCCTCAACCTTGCCCTCCTTGACCTGGGTTCCATCTCTACCACTGTCCCCAAAACCATGGCCAATTCCTTCTGAAACATCAGGACCATTCCTTGGGATGCACTGCCTAAGTCTTTTTCTTTTTCTTTCTGACGTCAGCAGAGTTTTTTCTTCTCACCGTTGTGTCCTATGACCGCTATGTTGCCATCTGTAAACCCCTGCATTATGGGACCCTCCTGGGCAGCAGCGCTTGTGCCAAAATGGCAGCAGCTGCCTGGAGAAGTGCTTTTCTCAATGCTGTAATGCACACTGCCTGTACATTTTCTGCCAAGGCAATGCTGTGGATCAGTTCTTCTGTGAAGTCCCCCACATCTTCAAGCTTTCCTGCTCAAACTCCGACTTCCTCAGGGAAGCTGGATTCTAGTGGTTAGCATCTCTGTGGACTTTGGGTTTTAAGTTTTTGTTATATTCGCCTATGTTCAGATTTTCAGGGCTGTGCTGAGGATGACGTCTGAGCAGGGGCAGCCCTAGGCTTTTTCCACATGCCTCCCTCACCTGGCTGCTGTCTCTGTGTACATCAACACTGCTGTGTTTGCCTACTTGAAACCCGCCTCCATCTCCTCCAGATGCAGCTACTCTGAGAAGAACAGCAGGGCTGAGGGCACCGCCTGCAGGAACCAAGAGGAGATGAGTGAGGCCAAGAGAGCTTAAACTGTCTTTCGAGTGGGAGGACAGTGAGAGCTCACTGGAGGAAAAAATCTTCAAAGCCCTTTACGTGGTAGGTCTCTGGGTGCAGGGCAATGCATCTTCTGTTCCTGCAGCCTTCTCCTAAAACTGGTACCTGCAACAGTTTATGGTATCTGTGAGGAGGACTCTCCCAGTGTCTCTAATGTAGAGGAGTACGTGCTCCAGAGCAGGGCTTCCCTTCTGCACTATCAGTCAGAGGGACAGGGCATGATGGCCACCTGCTCCAAAGAACACCAGCAAGGCTGAGAATGTGTGTGCAGCCAGGCGTGCCCTGGGCTGTCCTTCAGAGCAGCGTCCCTGTGCTCCAGCGGCTGTGTGCTGGGGCAGGGACTCTGCCATGTGCCAGGATCAGAACTCAGTCTGCACGGGCAGCTCTCTACAGCAGCAGCTCGTGGAGGAGGAAGCAAAACTTAGCAGGAAAGAATCCTTCTGCTCTTGAGAGGGGCCTGCTCAGACCTCCAGATCACCCACAGGACATTCCCACAGCACTTCTCCAACAGCAGGGGCTACCTAGAAAAAATGGTGCTTTCTGGGGTCGGTGCTTTCGACTTCCAGCTGTGTTGACCGGAGGAAATTGTAATGGAACTGTTAGGCTTGCAAAATAGATCGCGATGCCTACGGCTTTAGAAGGAGTTAAGTGGTTTTTTCAAGGAGTCTGAACCAGTCACTTGTCCCTTTTCCTGTACTCAAAGCAAGCGCTGACATCCCCTTGGTGGTCTCCTCAGGCCATACCTGGCCTTCTCTTTAGGAACTGCCAGCATGGAGATGTCCCTGGGCAGTGCCCTGCTGCAGGAGGAGTGAGCAGGGCAGAGCTGAGCACACAGCGGGTGGGATGGGGTCTGTGAGCACTGTCGGGGATGAGACTCAGGTACAGAGAAACAGTTCCCAGTAGGGAGAGCTCCAGGCAGCAGAGACACTGGCAAGAGGATGGACGAAATTGCACACAAGGCCTGGGGGAGACTCTTACAGCAGCTGTCTTGTGATCCTTCACTGTAGAGTCTGCTGGGTGTTTTCTGCTGGGCAATGATCTGACTCTCCCTTTAGGACATCCCATCTTCATGACCCCTGACTTTCTGCTTTGCCTGTCCTGCTGAGCTTGCGAGCTGCTCTCCAGAAAAGGACAGCTCTCCTTTAGGGTCTTAGTGGTTATGCTGAGCTTTCCCTTGAAAGTCAGTAATCCCCTTTCAGAACATTTTGCTTCTCTCTGTGAGAGGTTGTGTCCTGCTCTATCACAACTGCAGCACTGGGCTGTGAAAGAGAAGGCCGCAGATCTGCCCTTTGAAACAGGACTCCATTGCTCTCATCAGAGTCCAGTTTTAGGGTCTTTTTTAAAGAGCAATATGTGTTTGAAGTTATCTGCAAGGCAGCACCAGTGAAAGCACAGGGCATCTGGGCAAAAGAGTGATGGACACTGCGTCTCTGCTGACTGTACTAAGCCACAGGGAGTTGAGCCCTTCATAGTCACGAGTGCTGAAACTGAAATTTTGCATTAAACATGGACTACATCTGACACCCTCTGTGAATATCGGAAGTGTCACAAACCAACTCCCATGTACCCACTGCAGCAGAGAAAAGCTGACTTCTCAGCAGCATATGGGCAGAGGTACTGCTCTTCATACTCAGCCAGCAGAAAGCAAAGAATAACAAGATGTTTCAGTGGGGCAATGGGTTGGGATTTCCGTGAAAAAAGGAGTGGTTTTGCTTTGAGAAATCTGTCACATTTTTTCTTTCTCATGCCTTTTTGAGCAGTACCCTCATGGTAAGAAACAGCAAATGTCCAACGGCAGATCAGTCACCGTCTTCCTCCTCCTGGCGTTCGCAGGCACACAGGAGGTGCAGCTCTTGACCTTTTGGCTCTTTCTGGGCATCTGCCCGGCTGCCTTCATCGCAAACGGCCTCATCATCGCCGTAGCCTGTGACCACCACCTCCACACCCCCATGTACTTCTTCCTCTTCAACCTCTCCTACCTTGATCTGGGCTCCATGTCCACCACTGTTCCCAAAGCCGTGGCCAATTCCCTGTGGAAGAGCAGGACCATCTCCTACTTAGGATGTGCTGCCCAGCTCTTTCTGTATTCTTTCTTGCTTGGAACAGAGTGTGCCCTTCTCACTGTCATGTCCTATGACCGCTACTTTGCCATCTGCAAACCCCTGCACTATGGGACTCTTCTGGGCACCAGAGGTTGTGCCATAATGGCAGCATCCTCCTGGGGCAGTGGGTTTCTCCATGCTGTGCTTCATGCTGCCAAATACATTTTCACTACCAGTCTGCAAGGGCAACACTGTGTATCTGTTCTTCTGTGAAATCCCCCACATCCTCAAGCTCACCTGCTCAGACATCTACATCAGGTAAACTGGGCTTGTTGTGGTTAGTGTCTGCTTAGGCTTTGAGTGTTTTCTTTCCATTGTGCTGTCCTATGTGCAGATTTACAGGGCAGTGCTGAGGATCCCCTCTGAGCAGAGACAGCACAAAGGCTTTTCCACGTATCTCCCTCACCTGGTTGTGGTCTCCTTGTATTGCAGCACCAGTGTGTTTGTCTACCTGAAGCCCATCTCCACCTTTGCCCCATTCCTGGACGTGGTGATGGCAGTTCTGTACTTGGTGGTGCATCCAGCAGTAAATCACCTCATCTACACCATGAGAAACAAGGATACGAAGGATTCTCTGTGGAAAATATTTGAATACTTGCTACTTCTGATTTATAAGCTACCCATTGTCCCACTCAGGCTCCCACACTATCTCAGGAATAGCCAGGAATAACATTTTTTCAAATGTGTCTTTATTTTTCTTTTCTGGGGCTTTTTTTGTTTAACGGGTTTTTTCTTTTGATTATGCCTGTGATAATGCTGTTTTTGGTACTTCTTGGCCTCCTACCTGTGTTTTCTCGACCCAAAGACCTCATGTGCACATGGATCCGGGCTCCCTATTTACATAAAGTCAATAAAGAGTGCAACGCAAGGTTATTTGTCTCAGCTCTCATCTCTTCACATACGCTCTGGAGCTGGGGGAGCAACACCAAGCCCTCTATGGGCACTCCGTCTCTGCTGCCTGCAAGTTGGGGCTGCTCTCTGGAGGCATGGACAGCAGCAGAACGCGGTCTCTTCAGTGCTTGTCTCTCCTCACTTCCACAATGTCCTGCTGTGCCTTTGCATTTGTGTAATACCACAGGTGTCCTGTTACTGGTAATAGTCCTGTGGTCTCCACAGGGGCATCCCTGTGGCAGCAAGCAGGAGCAGGCCATGTGAACCAATGTGTAAGAGCTGGCCACCCTAAGAGAACCACCAGAGGGAATCCTGTTGGGAGTGGGCAGGGGAGGTAGGAAGAGCTGGGGAGGGGCTAGATTGGAAAATGCCCTGGAGAGAACTGCACCAATGTTAGCTTAGATATGCAGTGTGAGGACAGTCTCCAGTGGGTGTGTGGTGCAGAGCCAGCGCTCATGGAATGGAGCTAAGACCCACAGACGCAGGACAGAGAAGGCCGGTCTTTTCCCCTGGTAGCACGGACAGATTGAGATGTCATCATCCTCCAAACTTTGCCATTAGCCATTTCCAGCACTTCCCACTCACACCCATTTATGGATGAGGTGCTTTGGTGCCATCTCCTTCCTCCTAGTGGCTTTGGTACCTTTGTAGAGAGAAGAGTCAGCCTTGCCCTAGCCTCTCGCCTTGCCCAAACCTCGGCAGAACAAGAGCAGAGCTCTCTGTGAACCCTTGTGTGGGACACAGTTGAGGATGCCTGGACCAAGCCCTGGGAGGGTACAAAAGAAGAAGGACTGGTAGGAATGGATACTGAGCTCTGGCATGGGGATTCTGGTGGGGGAAGTTCCCCCACCCCAAACACACCCTGTCCTGTGCTGTGTCTGATGACGGGGGCCATGGAAGCATGTGTTGCACAGTGGGGCTGCACCACCACAGGAACAGCTGACAGATTTGAGCCTCAAGAAAACTATCAGGAGTTTGAAGCAAGGACAGGCTCTAAGAAGGCTGTTAGGAACATGACCTGAGAACGCAGGCGTGTGTGGGAAAACCAACAATCATGTGGAGCTGGTGGGGCCTGCAAGGAACTTCAAGAGCAAAATGAAGAGCTTCAGGCACTGTGTTTTCAGGAAAAAGCTGATCCAGGAACGTGCTGCTGAATAATGGGCATGGGGGGTCATAACAGCAGACACAGATGAGGCTGAGGGACTCAATGCTTGCTTTGCCTTTTTCTTTCTTAAAAAGATCTCCCCGGCCTCTGGTCATTTAAAGGGATCAAGGAGGAGGAGAGCACATATCAAAAGGAATGTGAGATAATCCCAAAAGGACAAGTGCCAGTTTCTGCCCCTGCAGGGAGTTATTCTTCAAAGTGGAAACAGCATGAGAAAGAAAGAAGGCCACTAAGTACAGCTTGGGAGGTGGAGACTGGATCTGAACAGAAAGAAAGGTCTCGCCAAGTGCAGTGAAATGGGATAAGAGGCCATTCTGAGGACATCTAGATTAGTCCATGGCTTTGTAGTTCAATGATTTTCCAGGGAGGGTGGAGAGCTGTCAGTAAGGATAGTGTGATGCTCAGATAAGGGCGAGGTGGGGAAGGAAGGTGGATGTCTACAGCCTACATGGAGAGAGGCACAAGTTTGGAACACCATAAGACAGCCAGTGGTTAAAATGATCAAGGACTCTAGAAAGGTAAAAAGCCCCCCAAGAGAGAGGAGGTCGTTTTCCCGTTGGCTGTGGCTGTTATCTCGACCACCAAGGCCTTCCAAGAGACACTTCAACCTTATGGCACCAGGACCTTCTTGCATTGCCCAGGAGAGACCCATCAGCATTGTCCTGTACTTGGCATCGCACATCCCTGCACTGTCGTGCCCCAGGAAGAGCACTGAGGAAGGTGTGAGGCATATCATCTCTCTGCCCATGGGCTGGGGGTCAGGGCTTGGCCCTTTGGCTTGATGTAAGACATGAAAGTCTACTCAGTTTCAGAGCCACCTTTTCCCTACCTTTGCCTACCTGTTGTAAATGCCTGAAATTTTCTTGTCTAAGCAGCACCTGCGGAGGCTTTGTCAGTAATGTCCCTCAGCGGGCCCTATTATGGCTCCAACAAAATATGATGTTTGCATCTGACTTTTGCTTCTTGAGAGGTTTCTTCAGCTTCCTCTCTGTGTCTGAGGCATGTGGTCTCAAAACCAAATACACGATGGGGCTCATTAAAAGAAGAAAGGCCAAATCTCTGTGCATTATTTTCCGCAAGTGTTCAAGATTTGGCAGTTAACTGTTAGAGGTTTCAGGAGTGCAGTGAAGAGACAGAATCATATGAAAAGCTTTAGGTGGTTCCAGCTGAACACGGTTTTGTGCAGACGATCATGTACCCGGACATTAGTTCCTGGGAACTTTCTATCCCGATCAGGCAGCTGAGTCATATTGTAACCCCCTCAAGGAGAGGATATATTGGAGGAGATTAACCACTGCTGACTCTTCGTCAGTGTGGATCCCATCTCCTCCCCGGCCATCTGCCTAATAAGGGCAGGATTTCCCTAAATTCGAGCTAGCTAGCGCGTTTTCTGACTGCCGGGGCAGCACTCACCTTTGGCTAGTGTCCGCCCCCTCAGTCTTCGGTCTCCCTGGAGAAATCAGCCGTCAATTCTAATGCCGATCTGTGGGTCCCTGTTTGGGCACCATTTTTTGCGGCGGGAACGAGGACTCGATCAATATGATCCATAATAGTCAACTTCATTAGCAGAGAATCTGTATTATATAGACAGTACTCGGTTATGATTTGTCCCTATTAATCTATTAATATTACATGTGTTTACCCGCAGCCGGCCTTGGAGCATCTGTTTATCCACAGCCAGCCTCTGGATGGCCTTGAGGCCTGTGCTGCTTCCATACCGATCAAGTCCATATTCAGAGTGTCTGGGTTGCTCACAATATGTCCCTGTTCTTCCAGGAATCCCACACTCCCCATCCCTGGATCTGCTGGTGGCATGTCTTTACTCAGTGGTACCTCCAACAGTGAACCCTCTCTTCTACAGCATGAGGAACCAGGAGCTCAAGGATGCCGTTAAGAAATGGTTTTCATTGATATTTTTACACAGCTAAGAACTGTTATCTCTCTTCACACATGATTCCCAGTGCATCCCTTAGAATGTTAGTGCTTTGTTTATTCACTCTTCTTTTGGTTTTGTTGTTGATCTTTGTCCCTATCTTTCTCCTTCATGACTGTCTGGATTTGTCCCACCACATATGAGGAATGAACGTTTTATCTCTCACCTGGAGACCATAGACAATTTCCTGTAACACTGGCTCAGAGCTGAGTCTCTCATACTATGTCTGTAATAAAATGGAACCTCTCCTGCACAAGTTGGCTCTTCTTCCAAAGCTGGTGTGAAGAATAACAAGACCCCAAAAGGACTCATTGATCCATAGATTTCATCAGAGAAATCGCATTGTCACATCATGACCTGTTAGAGACCAATGGATGGATCTGAAACTCACCTGTGTGTGTCTAGTGACGGTGCAGATGGTGAATGTCACTTGAGGGACGTACCCAGAGCTGTACCACATATGGCATGGCAAACAAGATGTCCATCGTGAAGGGAATCTTGGCACACAGATTATTTCCAAGGACAGTGTATGCCTTGGGTAGCAAATGAATAAAGAGTCACAAAGCGAGAGATCGCCCTGGGAGGAATCACCCAAATGTGAAGTACTAGATACAGATGTCCACATGCAAACAAGGACTCTGTAATCACAGGAGAGGCAGTGGGGAACCAGAAGGCATGAGAAAGGGAGGCCTGGAAAGCAATTCGTGTCACGCTTTGTGAAATATCACCAGCTGGATCTAGAGGCACACCAGGACTCATACTCCAGAGTCCTTCCAAGTACCTTCCACCTCCACAGACCCGAGATGGGAATAGTGAGAAGCGGCAGTCCCCATCTGGCTGGATCTGCTTCCAACGCTGACTAACAAAGCCAGGGTAGCTTCACCCTTTTGCCTTAAGCAACACAGCCTGCACACTCTGCAGAGAAGACCACCAGCTCAGAGCCCTGCTATATACATTAGATATCCCAATGTATCTATATATAAGCATGTATCCCAAGCCCAGCTGAGACACTGCTCGGGAGAGGGCTGGGTTCACGCCACTGCTTCCTAGTGGCCTCCCACCCGACACTCCTTGTGCCGAAGGCGTGCCAGGGCAGTCGCACCCTCCGTAGCGCTGCCTTCCTCTCTGCCCAGAGGTGGACCTTGTCCATTACCCCAAGCAAGACAGAAGAAAGACAGCGGCACAGTGCCTCTCCAGATGCAAAGCCCAGCCCTAGGGCAGGGCTTCAGCCAGACGCGAGGGGGCAGGGGGGGAAGAACTGGCAGCGAGCTGTTAGCTGTTAACTCCTTTCTGTGCTGATAGCTGGGGGACCAAGTGACGTCCTGCAGGAGGCCAAGGTCCACCTTATCGATGTCAAGCTCTGCAACAGCAGCCGGTGATACCGAGGGGCCATCCACAGCCACAACTTCTGTGCTGGCTACCCGCAGCTATCGACACCTGCCAGGTAGGAGCGTGCTACAAGTCCAGCCCCAACAGCACAGGCAGCCCTGTGGCAACCGCCCAAACCTTCCCCAGCGTGTGCAAGTCACCCTGCCACTGCTGGGCCCCTTCCATTCTTGGGGATCTCCTCCCCTTGCCCAGATGCAGGTCCTTGCCCAGGGCCGCCCTTGTCCCAGAGGCCTGGCTCTCTGCCCAGAAAGCCAATCTAGTGCTCTTGGCAGCCCACAGCTCCAGATCCCAGTCCTGCAACATCCCTCTTCCACACATCCAGGATCGCTGTGCAAAGAGGAGAGAGACAGCCCTACCTTACTGGCCCATGACCCCCTCCCAGACAAGGTTCTGTAGGCTCCAGCACCTGAGCAGAGCCTTTCCCTGCAGTGAGGACAGCTCTGGCAGGTGCTGTGGGAGGGAAGGAGCCAGCCATAGTGCTGACAGGGGCCACCCAACACCACCTTAACCCGCTCTCCTCCGCTGCAGGATGACAGCGGTGGTCCTCTGGTGTGCAAAGATAACACCAACGACTATATCTGGCTTGTTGGAGTGACCAGCTAGGGGAAAGGCTGTGCCAGACCAAACCAGCCTGGAGTCTACACCTCCACTCAGCACTTCCACGACTGGATCCTGGTACACATGGGACTGTGCCCAGCACTAATGGCAACTCCAGCACCACAGCCAGTCTCCACCTCAACCACCTTTCAGAGGCCAAGGCCAAGACCAAAACAATCGGGCAGCATTAGCTCCTGCCCATTTCCATGTCAGAAGCTGGTGCTATTCTTTAATGTGCTGCAGGAACTCCTGCAGTTCCTCAGGGGAAAAAAGGCTTGAGGAGCAGGATCAGCAGGAGCCAGCGCAGGCTGCACTCTACCACTGCCATTTCCTTCTGGGGCAATGCCTGCTGGTCCAAAGTCAGCCTCAGCATCAAAGGCCTGCTCTGTGCTGCCCGCTCTCCTCTGAGTGCACACAAATGCTGAAGCTGACTTAGTTCTTGAAATAAAGTTGCCAGTTTTCACAGCTAACCATGTCGGAGTCCAATTCAGTCTCGAGTGCAAGGCAAGTACTTCGGTGCCCGGCAAAAAGAGGCTACAGGCAGTCAAGGAGGGCACAAAAGGCAGGAGTTGGCTCAGAAGGGCTGAAACCATGCCTGGTAGGAGAGGAGGGTGTGGGTGCGGTGCAAGAAGTGAACACAGGTGATAGGGGACTAGAGGTCTCGGGGAGAGCATTTAGGAACACAAAGTGTCCTAGGCCGGCTACTGCTGGGATCCCTCTGTGTGTGTATGTGTGTAGAATGCACTAGTGAACGTGAGATCGGACGCTCTCATGACCCAGGAGACACTGATCTGGAAACGCCCAAGTTTTGCAGCAAAGACTGGGTAAGGAGCTTGACATCCAGCCACACATAGTACATGGTCTGAATTTCCGTACTGTTATTTGAGGAATCTGTAAAGATGCTGTTCTTACGAATGTAAAGAGTGCAGGTGTGTTGATGTTTCCCTAGAAAACATCCACTGCTGATCACCCGGAAAGGGAGAAAAGGACTGGGCTGTGTTCATGTTTACGTAAGTGGTGGTTACGTATACATGGGCGCTGGTAAAGGCATTGCTCTATGTCCGTTGGTTTTGCCGTTCACATTAATTGCGTAAGTTTGTGTGTGGGTTAGTGTATCTGCCTTTTTGGAATGCAGCATCAGTCTGAAAAGAAACTCTACAGCAGAGATCACACTGGTGGAGAGAGAGGCAGCACCGGCTGGTCTGTGAAAGCAACGGGGAGGGCTGGCAGTTGCCCTTGGGATATACACTTGTACAGTAACTGGACTGCCTTGTAACAAAAGTGCAGGAAAGATGCAAGCTGAAAGCTTTATAAAAAAATTCTTTGGTGTTTCTTTTCTCCAGTAGGTACCAATAAAGCATCTGGGCAGGACCCTTCCTGCTGGTCCAAGAGTGGCTTAGCTCTTCTGGCAAGCAAAGGGGAAAACAGTCTTGGGGTCTGCGCCTGAGGCAGATGGGACATCTCTTTGGGGCAGCTCTCCTCCGTATCTGACAAATTCTCACTCTTCTGCTGCAGGACAAAGCTCAGGAAAGGAGCAGGACAAGGAAGTGCTGAGAAGCACAAGAGCAACTGCTACACTCTGCTGTTGTTCTTTCAGATTCAGTCTAGGGCACCGTGGGCTCTTCAGAGGGCCACCGCCTCGCCCCTTCCAATCTAGCCACGAGCAGCACACAAACCTCCCCGTGTCACCAGCACAAGGCAAATCTTTCCATGCCTGCAAAGTTTCACCCTCTGCTACATGGTCTGCTTTCCCAGAGGGGAAAAAAGAGCAGAGCTGATAATCACTTAGGAGGAGTGCCCTAAGTGGAGCCTTTCTCACCTCCAGTTCTCGCGTGACTTCATCTATGAAATCTGCTGAATTCTCTTTGTAAGCAACTGCCAGTTTGGTAGCATCGTTGAAGAGCTGATGAGAATGAGAATGCTTGTCACTCCAAGTAAAGAGCAACTGGCTTTCTGTAACACGTGGAAAATGTTCCCACACCCCAAGAAAAAAGAAACAAACACAAACCTCTGCAACTACCTACAGCTACCAGGACCAAACAGATGTTCTTAGCCCATTTTCTGCTCTCTGTGCCTACAGCAGTCTCCATGTCCTTG
>Ga0065711_1043480_pt1 | contig 14706 bp, 4 predicted proteins | sample Hoacrofraction12_FD_59098 | JGI IMG/M metagenome (GOLD analysis project Ga0065711, IMG submission 59098) | Hoatzin crop microbial communities from Cojedes, Venezuela - Epithelial fraction 12 v2 (version 2) | ecosystem: Host-associated > Birds > Digestive system > Esophagus > Crop | place... | reverse complement strand
GACCCGCCTGGACAAGGTCCTGTGCAGCCTGCTGTAGGTGACCCTGCTTCAGCAGGAGGGTTGGACTAGATGACCCACAGAGGTCCCTTCCAACCCCTACTATTCTGTGATTCTGTGATTCTGTAATCTTCTGTTGCAATGAGTTCACTTTAGTTTTATATGCTCAAAAGTTTTCTAGGCACTTGGAATCACAGTTTTTGAAATCTCAATAGTAAATATTAAAGGGGACAATGCTGAAAAAATGTATCTGCCTTAGGCAGGCCAACAAATAACTTCACTAACCTTCTGTCCAAGATTTGAAAACAAAAATGACAATGCCAAATCTACAGCATGAATTTGCTTCTGAATAAACTTACAACAAAATAAATCAAGAGGAAACCCTAAGGACCATATTTAGTATTCAAAGATGCAGGAGAAGGGACTATTTCAACTGAGTTACTGAAACAGAATTTGTGATGGGGGACTTCTAACCTCTTCATTTTAAATAACTGCACTTGTTATTTTTTCCCATATTAAATTAACTGATTTCTACTAGGTCTTTCAACATCCATTCATTTCAGAAGTTTGTGTAAGTAATCACAGAGAGAAGTACAGATATCTATGCATATTTTGTATAAAAATGGCTAATAGAAGGACCGATGCTAGCTTAAAATGCCATTACCTATCTACCTATATTTTTTTCATTGTTTAAACATCACTTTATAACCCGGTTATTCACAGCCTTTTGTAAAAAATTGCATACATTGGAGCCTTTACCGTACAGATACTCTACATCTTGGAACTGGGAGACTACGGGATTTTTTGATGCAAAGACAAACTCAGCTTGCAGGAACAGAAAAGAGAATTGCTGAAACTATTGCTTTTGTGAAGCATTTTCAGTAAAGACACTGCTTTGTGATTCAATCCCTGCCAAAAAGGGGGTTCTATTTTTTTTTCCGTTTCCTAGAGAACCTTGTACACTTTTCATTTCTAAGTAAAATGACAATTTTTTTTGCTTTGTTATTACTACTTCATGGTTCCACATCTTAATTTGCTAAGCATATGCTCCTCTGATGAAGTCAGCAGATGTTTCTTCTCTTGAGCTCAGCCTGCAAATGTCTCAGCATTGTTAAAAGAGCTATATGCCAGAAATGCTAACTAAACTAACCATGTAATACAAACAGATAGAACCTTTATTGGTCAAATTCCCAGGTTATTTTTATTATTTCATAGCTATCATTAATCTTATCAAAAATATAACTGTGGCTTCAGAATTCGAAATTCTCTTTGTTCCCAGAATCAATGCATCAGAATTCATCTTTAGGATGTGATATCATTTATTATCTCAGGCAATTTAAAAACAAAAAACCCAGCTGCATTGTTTAACAGGTGACTGGCCAGAGTCAGGCTCAACACACTCCCTAGGGATATTATTTTTTACATCATTTCTGACCTTGCACACTAGGCCTGTCACATCTTTCTTATCCCTATCAATACACTAAAGTATGTATTTAACATTTCAACCCTCATTTCCCCAACCTGTTGTATTCCCTTTGGGCTAACAATCTGTATGTAGCTGTAGTAGCTGGTGAAAGCATTTCACTGCATTATTTAGTATTGTTTGCTTTGTCTGAGTGCTGGAGAGAATATTGATGAGCACGACTGTTTTATTCATAGCACTAATTCAGAAGTCATATCTCTTCATGTACCTGTTTTACAGTTGGTGACTATGTTCTTTGGGATTTTTAAGCAATATTGTTTTTCAAAATGGTGTTCTGTCTTACACAAGCCACACATGAGTGTAAGAAACAGTAGTTCATATACTTACCTGCAGAAGAAGAAAAGGATGACGGGTTTAACACCTTCAAATATCTTCATTTTTTCTCTTGAGACACTGACATGCAGTAAGAAATTTCTTACCAAAAGTTCACTGAAGATTTGCATTTTCTTTCTTTGCATTTTGGACACATAGGTACTGATGGTCCTATACTACAAGTTCTAACTTCAAGAAAGCCATATTTATTTCTAATTCTAGACACACTCCCTGAGACCATGAGGGGTGTATGACTGACGATACGTTCACGTCCATGATTCTCTGGAAGACTGGATTCTCCACCTACTACAAGACATGTTGCATCCCTTCCATCACCTGTATCATAACCTGCCAGGTACACTTCAACATAAGCCATATCATTCTGTCAGGGCCCTTCTAATCACTCCTGAGGTTCTACCTGCAGCTCTGGTTGCTTTACAATGTGCATGGCAGATGGCAAGCATAACCTCAAAAATGACATGTATCACAACGCTTCAATCTATGCCATAATCCTAAGGTTTGTTCGGCATAAAAATTAAGGTTATTATAACATATCCAGAATCTAGCCTCACACGTGTTTGACTTTCTTTAATAGTCCAGGAAGGTTATACTACAGTGGAGGGGAGCAATAAAAGGCAGATGGACCTTTATGAATACACAGAAGGACACCTAAGCAGTGTTCCCTAGAACCAGGTAGAAATAATAGTTTCTAAAAGTGGAGACACCTTATTCACCTCATTCACCAGCAACCCTGTTTGCCTTTGTTCTCAGTACTGCTGAGTACCTATAGCACAATTTAGGCTGGTTTTATGTTAGCCTTTCCCTGACATTTAGCTGCTAGGTTAGCCATATCTGCAGAGAAGAACAAGCTAGCCCTCCAGTGAGCATTTCTCTCTCTACTGTCGTTAGCTTTTTTTGTTTGGTTGTGTGGTTTTGTTTGTTTTTTTCCTTGATTTTATACTCTATTATTGAGACAAACACAAATGAAGCTGCCATTATTTGATCATTTCGTCACAAAACTTAGCAAAGTCTGTATTTTAGAATTAGCAAATGTCCTTCAAATCTTGATGTACATCTGACATTTTTCATTGATCAGGACTTGAAGACGTCCAGCTCTGCCTGGAGAAAAACAATTACGTATGCCAACAGAGAAATTCATGTATCTTTCCTAAACTTCTAGTAAGTTTAAGTTTCAAGAAGAAACCTCTCCTAGGGGATCACTATCTTATTTAATTGGATGTTGTGGTAGGCTAAGATGAGAACAGTTGAGCTGAAGAAAGAAGTCAGAAAATCTTCATGAAAAGGCATATTTTTTCCTGCACCTCTAGGCACCTAGCAAAATAGAGCTCTGATCAATAATTAAGGATATAGGAATAGATTTGGCAGAACTAATAAACAGTATTCATGTGAAAGGTACTGCACAAGATATTGTTCTTTCTTCTTGGAGTCATTAATGGACACATACTTTGTTCCTCATTCGTGAGATGTACATCGATAATCAACCCACTCATGAAAAGAAAACAATGAAGCCCAACATACAGTTAAATACGCAATATTTCTTCTATCATAAAAGATTGCATATTGCTAGGAAGAGAAACCATCAACAAGCTCAGAAATGACAAATACAATTCGGTTTATTCACAGAGAGATGAGCAGTTCACTTTTGGCAGTTTCAGGTTATTGAACTGAAGCAAATGGACACAGTTCCTTTCAAAGCTAAGAAATGGTGTTTGACAGGTGATTAATATGACAATCAAAATAAGCACATTAAAAAAAAACAACACAAAAATTGGGATTGCATGAGTCAAAATTTTTACGCTACTTCTAACCGTGTAAGTCAAAGGTCAGAGTTTGCATTCCACTGGGTTTTAGATGGGTGACAAAGATCTAAAGTGAATAACAATGAAAAATCGTAGGGGAAGGAAGGTTTGGTCATCATGAGATTAATTCCTTTGACAAGTATAATGTTTTCTATAACCTCAGTTTCACGGTCGAGCATTTTTAGTATAATGAACTTTCTATAATAAATGTTAAGGAATTCCTAGACCATGTGTGGTAGAAATAAATTTTGATAAAATACATACTTCACCTCATATTCACAGGCAATTAAGAAGACAACTATTTTAATACACAGGGGCTTACACATATTTAATACTCCAAATACAAAAAAACCCAAATAAGAAATTTTAATTTATTTTTTATTTTCTTCTGTGTCTCTTCAAAGATTACAATATACACTTTTTTAGGGGTAGAAATTGAAGATTTTTAGTGATAATTTTATATCTTGTAATGAGTATTTCAGCTCTTTAATGACTTGACTGCAGTGTAATTAATGCTAAATAAAATAGATCCCTCTAGCATTTTACTTATTAGCTGTAGATTGAAAATAAGATCAAAAAGATTATGCTGGCTGATATACTGGGTAGTATGACCTTGACCCTAGTAAGTGTTGATACATATTATCCACCAGCACCTACATCTGAGAACAAAACTGACTTTTTTGTTTAGTCATTTCTATTATTACCTGGATCTTCATCTTCAGATGTTCACTCACTCTATGGCTTGACCATAATCCAACTGCTCAACAACTGAGTTACCTGCATCTTATTAACTAGCATCTCAATTCACCTCTGCTGGGATCTGAGACTGAAATACTAATGACAAGAAGAGAGACTCACCCAAGCATCTATTACTACACTACAAGACAAATAACAAAAAAGATAAGAAAGCCAAAGGCACCTACATATAGATAAAATTATAGAACTATTAATACAACTGGAACCTTACCTGAAGTCAAAAGAGTGGTAATAAAGTATTTTGTTCCTATGAAGAGTTTTAGAGAGGTCAAATAATTTTTGCATACAATAATGTCACATTCTCACCCAGTACCATGAGTCAATGGGTGTGCACCTTACAGACTGGGTGGGGGGTTCACTACTTACAGGGATGGGACAAATTGTGGGGGGCTGGAAAAATAATCTTTGGCTTGTACAAGACTTATCATGGGATATTTAGGAGAGCAATTAAGATGGGGAAAGAGAGTTATCAAGGTAAAAAAAATGTGGGGAAATAGAGGGAGAAGAGGGAGAAGAGCTGGTTGCATATCAACAGGCTGCTAGTTGGTGTGTTTGTCTGGCCATGCCCTGCAGCTGGTAGGTGCAGCTGTCCGTATTCTCACTGAACTCCATTTCTAGCTGTTTTCTCAGGTGAAGGGCTCTCTGTTCTGCCTGTGTGTATGTGTATGGGTCTCTGAGTACCAGTGAATGGAGTGGGACCAGGGGTCATAGAGGCCCATGTGTCTGTGCTGTCAACTAGAGTGACTAGAGCACATGAACATCATGTGGGTGTGTACATCAGTGGATGATTGCCAGCAAGCATCAAGCCAGATTAGCCAACAAGTAGGACTAGGCACTCAGGAACGAAGTGTTGAGGTGGCCATAAGTCTGGGCTGGCTACTGAACGGACCCAAGGGGCTGTGAGCTGGCTGCTGGAGGAGTCCCATTCCGTGACAGTGGTGTCTGAGGGCCAAATGGGAGACCCATTTGTATGTTTATATCCCTGTGCATGAGGCAACTGGAGAAAAGAGGATCCAATAAAATCTACTTTATAGCCTTATTCAAGATAATCTAATACAGAGACCCACAGTACAAGTGCACACACACATGTGTGTGCATGAGCAAAGCGGTGTCTACCAGCAGCTGGACTGGGGCTGCAGCCTCAAAAGCTCATCTGTTCAGGTACCAGCAACTGAGGAGACTGGAATCAAAGGGCAGCTACTGGGCTTGACAGAGGTTCTGACCGCGGCTGCTGAGGGGGATCCACCTTGCAACAGACCTTCATCCTGATGAACCAGACGAAGGAACAGGATGAGACTGTTTGTGTTTGTGGGTGCTGAGTAATTGTATGTGTGCCTTGCCATGTGTGTGTGCGCAGACGTGTATTGTATACATCTCTTTGTCTGTATACCTATAGGGAACACACACTCAGCAGGGGTTCTGGCTAGAGTTGGTAACAGGGAGCTGTGACAACCTAGTATCTGTTGGTCTCCTACATTTCACAGCTTCAAACAGAATGAGCCTGGCTCATCCAGAGCTACAAAATAGATTTAAAAAAGGATATAGAACAATATCAAAACCTGTCATCCATTATGTCTTCACTAGGGTTTTTTTCTTCCTCATATAGCGTGGAAGTTTATGCTCTGTATGGTTTAGCTGATCCTTAGTTCTTTAGGAGTGGAGATGTTTCTATACAAATTAGCTATAGAAAACAGATGTTGATAGTTCTTGGAGCCCTGTAGCCCTGTAGTACGGCTTTTCCACTCTGCATAACAGGCCATAAGCTTCGTGCTGAGTTTGCAAGGCCTCAGGACTGAGAGTTATCAGGCTTGCTCTGACTGAACTTTTGCCAACCTGCTTAAGCTTCACTATAGTGGCTTTAGCTGTTAAAACGATTTCTCTAGTAGACCATGTGTCTGCCTATGTGTAGTTTGTAATACTTTCATTTATCTTTGCATGATACAACTATAGTTTTACATAAACAGAAATAATAAGCAGTTATTCAATGTAGAATGAGATATTTATGACTCTAACCCAATGATTTAGAGAAATACAAGCCTAGTAGGATAGCAGAGACCTTGAGAAGGGGAGACACAGGACGTGGCACAGAGGATTAGAGACGGGATGGTAAGAGGTGGGCAGAGCTGGCATTAGAGACAGCTCACCCACAGTGAATTAAACAAATACAGACCTGGAGCTGGGCAAAACTGAGTTTAGGGGTGACAGAGACAATGAAGCCATATCTGACAGAAGTACCTAAGTAAATTTGGATGTAATGTGGAGCTGCAGACAGATGAAGAGCTAGGTGTAAAAACATGTTAAATAAGCATCTGAAAATGGATCCCAGGTGGTTCCTAGGACAAGGAAGAGGAAACCATCAGCATGAACATTATATTCCTCTTGATAAAGGACCCCAGAAGCTGACTGTTTGCTGTAACACTCCCTAAAACAACCACTAGCAGAATAAAACTGCCAACCTTGGGACCCAGAGGAGCAAAGGAAGGGTGAGAACACCAGGGCAAGGAACAGAGAATGAGAAGTGTGTGCATAACAGTTTTAACTGCATAATTCTTTCTTTTTCTGTAACATTTAGGTCTCAATAAATAGCATTTCCTGGATATGACTGTTGAGATTTCACTTACATAAAAAATAAATTCTTGGGTTTATACATATATTGAAAAAGTGTGCTTACTCTTTTCCCATAAACAAGATTTTGAGCCTAATATTCTCACGTGAAAGTTACTAAAATTACTGAATTATACTGGCTGGAATGAAACCTGCATTATGCCCAAAACAATAATGCATGATTTCCAAAAAACTGAACCAAAGAATGAAAGAAAATTAATCTTTTAAAAGCCCCATGAGACATATAATAGTAATACAGAAGCACGCTACGAGCAATATTTCTCATGTAGTGCATCACTGGTTTTAAATTTGATCTAGAGGCAAGATTTTCAACTCATCTTTAACTAAGCATCAATTTTATACACGTAATTTTGCAGACACAAATAACTACAGAAGCATTTTATGCTTACTGTGATACAAGGAACAAAAACCAACTAAGTAACTCGTGTAAATCATAGCAAAAAGAATACAAATATAAATGGAGCAGGCAATAAACACTGGGCCATGGATAACCACAGGTTTAAGTCGTTCAGAGCTTTTAACAGAGTGCACTTTCACCTGAAGACAAAAGCTGCCAGTGTTTTGCTTCCACTTTTGAAAATAACTTTTGGTGGAAGGAGATTTAAGTTACCATTCCTACTTTGAAATGCAATCACTAATCATGTGCATGTTCTCCATTTATTATTATGCAAAGTAAAAATGGGTAACTAAGTGAAATGCAGAAAGCAATGATAATTTCTTTAGACTGATATGTTTCAATTCATATTTCAGTTCATTAAGGGTATGTCAAAAGGAGTTATTCAAGCTCAGCTGAAGGTTGGTAGCATTTTGAGAAAAGAAAGGCAATTTCTTCATTGAATGTCTCTGCTTGATCACTTGTACTAACCTGATAATATTTGTTACTGTTCAATAGGTCTCTGTGCAAGTGGTAGAAACTGATTTCCTGGTCAAAAAACAGCTCACCTACCCCTGTTCAGCATACTTTTTTTTTTGCCTTTTTTTTTTTGTGTGTGTGAGGATATGGTCTGAAGAAGGAAGAAGTGATTTAGGGATTTGAACAATTTGTCTGTGTAAACACAGGCATCTTCTGCCATTTGAGATGCTCTTGCTTCCAGTCATCCCTTAGGGGATGCATAAAGGGTCTAACCTAAATCTTGTCTATTATGTGCCAGTCCACATGAATGCCTTAGATACACCAGGATACCTCTTAGCACGACTTAAAATGTCATTATATACCTCTGTTTAGGCACTTGAATTACTCTCACATGGTCTCAAATCACTTAAAACAGGAATGAATTACAGCTGACATGCTCAGAGTAAAGCCCTTGGAAAGTTATTATTTCTGGAGCTAAATACTAACTGGGTTCTAAACCTAAACTCCCTGCATTAGGAAAGATGCCAGTGAAATCACGAAAATTATGCAAATAAAACCTGGATCATATTTTGGAAATCTAAAAAAATGATTTTCAGGACGTTTTCCTTCATTGGTGATCTTAGGGGTCTTTTCCAACCTTAATGCTTCTGTGATTCTATGGACTATTTCAATTTTTTGTGTTTTTGAGTGTCACTGCATTGCTCAGAGTCATAACTGTCTTATAGCCCTTTTTCTTGCAAAGCTTTCAAACAAACAACCGTTCTTTTTCCTGCACTCTTTCTCTCCAGAAGTACATCTACATATATTTTCCAAAGCTACTATCTACCTCTTTGCACCTCACCGAATGCTCTTTATCAGACATCTGTTGCTGTACTAGGTGATGTCAGTGTCAACAACTCATAACTTGTATGCAGGTGGCCAGGTGAACATAAATACATGTTTATAACCCTCCACTGCAAGCTCAGAGGAACCACCCTAGATGTGGACTGTAAGACTGAAATTTCTGCAGGGGTGCCTATCCTTGCTGTAGGTTTGAGAGAAGGGTTAAATAGACGTGAGGTGCAAGTACTGTGCTCTTTTTAGTATTATTATTACCACTGTTATACCTAATCTAATAATACCTCAAAGTATCAAGGAAAAATCAAGACTCAGTTTTATATCAGCCTACATATGCAAAATAAGACCCAAGTTTCCAAACCTTATCCTTGAACAAGGTAGAAGAATAAATGTGTGAAAAATAAAGCCTTAAGAGTTCCTTTTATACTCTTCAGTCAGGAACAAAGAATCTCAGAGTTTAAGAATGTGAAAAAAAGTGAAAAATGTACCTGAAATATATGTGAAAAAATGTATGACGTGGTTTGGAAATGAACATATGAAATGTATTTTTTCTGGAACAGTTATATCAATCTTAAGTTGAGAAAAACCTCATATCCATTCCAACAGTGAAAACTGCATTGATAAATCAAGAATTATTTTATTTTATTTTATTTTATTTTATTTTATTTTATTTTATTTTATTTATTTTATTTTATTTTATTTTATTTTATTTTATTTTGTTTTGTCTTATTTTATTTTATCTTTCAGCTGAATCTCTCAGTAGGAACCTGGGTCTGTGAGTTCCTACCCATTTGGTCTAACAACCAAATATTTCGTCCCTGAAGCATAACCACTTAAATTTACTCCTTTTTTATACGTTTTTGTCTGAGGCCATGAATTGTGGTAAAGCACATAGAAAAAGGATTTTGTCTTTTTCAAATGTGACAGATTGACATAAACAACATGTGCACCGTAGTCAATGTGAATGGATTGATGTAAATATTCACATGTTCATCTCATAAGTAACTGACTTGGTAGCAAATGTTGTAATAATTTTCAGCAGTGCAAAATGTCTGGAAAAACTTAATGTTGAACAAAAACACACCAAACAAAAGACAACTTTGTATATCAGTCGAGTTCATGGAAATACTGTATTTGTTGTAGTCCCCACTGAAAGCAGTAGTTGATCTTCTGCCAAAGTCAACTTGGTGACAATTTTCTTGAGGCTAAAATGCATTGCTATCAATTGCAGCCGAGTACTGTGTCCAGCCCTGGAGCCCTCAGCACAGCAAAGCCATGGACCTGTTGGAGCGGGGCCAGAGGAGGCCACAAAAATTATCGGAGGGCTGTAACACCTCTCCTACAAGGAAAGGCTGAGAGAGTGTGGGCTTTTCAGCCTGGAGAACAGAAGGCTGTGGGGAGACCTTAGAGCAGCCTTCCAGCACTGAAAGGGTGCTAATAAGAAAGATAGGGGCAAACATTTTAGCACAGACTGTTGCTATTGGATAAGGAGTAACGGTTTTAAACTAAGGGAGGGTAGGTTCAGGCTACATATAAGGAAGAAATTTTTTTCAATGAGAGTGGTGAATCACTGGAACAGGTTGCCTGGAGAGGTGGCAGACGCCCCATCCCTGGAAACATTCAAGGTCAGGTTGGACGGGGCTCTGAGCAACCTGATCTAGTTGAAGATGTCACTGATCACTGCAGGGGTTTTGGACTAGATGACCTTTAAAGGTCCCTTCCAACCCAAACTATCTTATGATTCTACGATTCTGTGATCTAATACTTGTTTTGCCACCCTTATCCCTTTTCATTTATGAGGTGTCACATAGGAATTATCCCTCCCTATATCTTTCATAAAATATTTTGGTGCTACTTATTGAGTAATATTGGTCATTACCGTAAAATCATGAATTGTGATTGTCTGGAAGAGAATCATCTTCATTTCACTTGTTCTGTTCTTCATTCTAGTGATACATATGTCTCCATATACCTAGGAAATAATTGGTTTGGAAATCTCAGCACAATCTCTATTTCATTTTGAAAGAGGGAAATGGTTCTTTTGACTACCTATCTTAAAAACTGAAATAAAACTTTTGGCTGCTCTGTCGAGACATCCTGAAGAGCATCATGAGTGTGTTTGCTTCTTTCTAAATGTCATAGTACACCTGGATGGGCCACATTCTCAGCTGGCACAGGCAACCTTAATTCTCATGAAATCAATGAACCTGTATTTGTCTATGCCAACCAGGAATTAGAAAACTGCTCCTCCAGTCAGTAGGTATTTGAGAACAGCAACATCAATGGACGCAGATATTTTTATGCACCTTAAATAAGTTCTCTGTATTAGAAAACATATATTTTCTGATTGTTTTACAAGTAGGAATGTATTTTAACCTTCTCACACAACTCCTTTCACAAACAACAGGTAGGAATCTGTACTGTATAGAAGTCTACTGCATAAAAGGTGTTTTAAAAATGCACAAGTGTTATAGACTGTTGTGAGATGATACATTTTAAAAAAAGAAGTTTGTATGTGCCTTCTAAAGTAATCACCTCAATTTACCCTTAAACTTTTGACTACTTTTATTTTTCATCGAATTTTAGGCAAATTCTTCTTTGAGGGGTTAAAGATTGCTTATCTTGAAAAGAAGTGCACAAAGTTAGATAGAAAAAGAGTGACAAATGCTTTTAATGGCTGGGAAGCTGGCTTAGGGCATCTTGTCCCTTGCACCAAGCACATGCTAAGTGGTCTCAAGTCAGTTGCTGTGACCAGGAGAGAGAGTTTGTAGTCAAGAAGGGAAAGAAGGAAATTATATGGTGAGAAAAGTGCCCCAAAAGGACTTGAAAATGATGTAAATGAATTCTGACAGCTTCAGTAATGACCCAGACCATCACGTCCTTCCACTCAGAAGAGAGGGGAAGTTTCTGCATCGACAGGCTTTTTTAAATGTCACATTTGATAATAATACGGAGGTGCAGGATTTAGTGAAAATGCATAAATTACATCTCAGCTGTGTAGACGAAAGTGGACTTGTTCTGATTTGCATCCTGCAAGGACCACATCAGTGTAAATTGTGCAAAATGCTTAAATTAGGCACTGTTGCAGAGCCTGAAATTTAAAACCCCTGAATGCTTCAGAAGAGATCATGAACAGGTTTAATCATCACTAACTCTGAAGTATGTGCAAACAGAGGGGAAAAGCAGCATCTGTCCACTGACAGATATCACCACACATTGCCAGGCAAAGATGTCTGAGTGGCTTCTGAACCAGCTCAGCCAGAAGGAGCAATAGGATGTTGGTGTGATACCTCACCCAGAGAAATTAAAGCCTACAAAATTATCTGGGGACGTGGGATCATTTAATTCAGCTAAACTGCCTCTGGCATTCCAGCTAGCAAAACAGGACAGTTTGTGTTTGGACTAACAATAGTTCTCAGTACTCCAGTTATCTCATATGATGTTCAGAGTCCCAAATGCACATTCACTACCAACTATACATTGAGCTGTTTCAACCCTTCTTCTGGTTCAATGTATTGCCTATTTCTAGTACCTAGAGCATATTAAGTATAGACAGGTCTAGACAGAAGGAAAAATTACATTTTTTTTTTCCAAGTGATAGAATCTTAACATCTTAGAATGCTTTAGGTTGGAAGGGACCTTTAAAAGCCATCTAGCCCAAACCCCCTGCAGTGAGCAGGGACATCGTCAACTAGACCAGGTTGCTTGGAGCCCCGACCAACCTGACCTTGAATGTTTCCAGGGATGGGGACTCCACTACCTTTCTGGGCAACCCATTCCAACGCTTCACCAACCTCACCGTAAAAAATTTCTTCCTTCTATCTAACCTAAATCTACTCTTCCCTTAATTTAAAGCCATTCCTCCTCGTCCTATCGCAACAGGCTCTGCTGAAAAGATTTTCCCTGTCTTTCCTATAGGCCCCCTTCAGGTACTGAAAGGCTGCTTTAAGGTCACCCCGCAACCTTCACTCCTCCAGGCTGAAAACCCCCAACTCTCTCAGCCTTTCCTCACAGCAGAGGGGTTCCAGCCCTCTGATCATTTTTGTGGCCTCCTCTGGCCCCTCTCCAACAGATCCAGGTCTTTGCTGTGCTGAGGGCACCAGAGCTGGACACAGGACTCCAGGTGGGGTCTCTTAGAGGAGAACAGAGGGACAGAATCCCCTCCCTCGACCTGCTGGCCACGCTTCTTTTGATGCAGCCCAGGACATGGTTGGCTATTTAGGCTGTAAGTGCACATTGGTGGGTCATGTCCAGGTATTCCTCCACCAGTAGCCCCAAGTCCTTCTCGGCAGGGCTGCTCTCAAACCTTTCATCCCCCGGCATGTTTTGATAGCGGGTATTGCCCTGACCAAGGTGCAGGACTTTGTACTCGGCCTTGTTGAACCTCATGAGGTTCACACAGGTCCACTTCTCAAGCTTGTCCAAGTGTCTCTGGATATATATCTAATAAAAGAAAACCTGAGTAAAATTATGCAGTTCATGGGAAAAAAATTGTTGACATATTCAACAACCCAAATAGTTTTTCTTAGCATAATCTCAGTAAAAGATAAAAGTTTTTGTTCTATCAATGGTTTTTACAGTCTGACATGACACATAGACAACATGAAATCCCACCTCTGCAATCTAAATGGAAAATCTGTAATATCAAATTCTCATCTGTTATCACCAATAAGCATAGTTCATAAGAAGATAATGAGAATAAACATGCTCTAAAATGAACATAGGAATTCATTGTTCTTTCCCTGATTCAACGCCAGAAATCAGTATTGTTGAAGCTTTTCTTTTTCTTTATAAAAGAAAATAAAAATGATGCGATGGAAAACCATGATTCTAAAGTATTTATTTTTTTCATTCTGGAACAGACTGAGGTGATCCTAACCTTGAGGAGCTGCTCTCGGGGAAGAACAATTAGCCAGGGTAGACACTGCTGGACCAGAGCTGGTGAACTCAGCTAGCACCAAGGAATGTTGAGGATTGCGGAGTGTGAGCAGATAAAACACAAAACTCAGACAGGCAATGGTTATCTGTGGCTGGTGAGGCTGGGAAGATCAGCAACCAGTGAGGCTGGTACAAAGCTGGATCTAAAAAAATCTGAAAATGTCAAAAATCAAATGCTCTGTTTATGGAGAACAGATTAATATGCTTAAGAGTTAGAATTCTCTGAGCCTGGAAAAGAAACTAAGAGAGGACTGAAATTGAAGAAGGAGAAAGTTACAGAATGAGGTAGTGCGTTTAAAAAAAAATTTAGTGACAAGCCCAAGCAATAGAACAAAACTCATGCTGTTGTGAACTGAGCCCCATAGGAAGGGTCAGGTTCCATTTACTTCAATACAGTAAGAGAACCTTGCCCCATATATCAATGTGCTGGTAATATAGCAAATGATCATTTCCATTTTGCAGCAAGAAAACAGAAACAGTGAAGTTAAGCACCCAAGTTCACACCAATAACTATATCCAGACTGCTAGTCTCTTAATGACAAGACCAATGCCTTAATCACTTTTCTTCCCTGATTTCCATTTCTCCATATGCCACATTTTATGACCATAATCAAATCCTTTGACTCATGTGTATCATCATTTAACCATTCATCATTTAAAGTATTTACCTCGCAAAGGATGCCGGAGACAAACATTCCATGAATCATTAAATACTTTCATTGAAAATCATGTCAAACATGACTATTATTATTAACTGTATTAATAATAATTAGTAATGGTCATTAGATAACACATTTGTAGTGCTCATAATTCTTTTCACTAAAAAGCATCTGTCCTTTAGAGAATAACTGCTCAAAGTTAATTGTCAGGTGGTCTTAATGACATCATTTATACTGAGGATATAATAGACCATAAAGTGAAGTTCCCTAAAATGCTAAATCTTCAGTCTAAAATGTTACACTTACAGAATCACAGAATCACAGAATAGTAGGGGTTGGAAGGGAGCTCTGTGGGTCATCTAGTCCAACCCCCCTGCCGAAGCAGGGTCACCTACAGTAGGCTGCACAGGATCTTGTCCAGGCGGG
>Ga0065711_1014017_pt1 | contig 14707 bp, 11 predicted proteins | sample Hoacrofraction12_FD_59098 | JGI IMG/M metagenome (GOLD analysis project Ga0065711, IMG submission 59098) | Hoatzin crop microbial communities from Cojedes, Venezuela - Epithelial fraction 12 v2 (version 2) | ecosystem: Host-associated > Birds > Digestive system > Esophagus > Crop | place... | reverse complement strand
GGGGGGGGGGCTCATCTGCGGAAGGAGGAGCAAGTCGGAGCCTAAGCAGCAAAAAATGAAGTTAAACAGCTGTAGACAGCAATGGAGAGGCTGTGGGCTGCTGCGCCAGTGCCCTCTCCTGGGCTGCGGGAGAGCTGCTCCGGCCCCGGATTGCCCCGGGGAGGGGGCGATGAGCCCGGGGACGGAGGGAGGGAGGGAGGGGTGACCCCCGGGGGGGGAAGCGGTGACCCCCGGGCGTCGGGCCGAGCCGTCCGAGCAGCCGTGCGTTGCGCCCTTCGGAAGAGCACGAAGCCCTACGTTGATTTGGTGCGGTGCCAAATCAGCAAAAGGATGCTTCGAGGGAAAAATAAGCAGCTAAAGGGAGGCTCGGCCAGGAGCAGGGTGTGGGGGGAAGAAAGTCTTAGGGAGATGAAATAAGGTCGGCATTAGAGGAAAATAAATAAGAAGATAAAGTAGAACATGAACAATACAAAGTATTAAAGAGCCTCTAAAAAGGACGAGGAAAACAGAATTAAGTGCAGCAGGAGATCAGCCGTGTCACCCAGCTAAGAAATAAGTAAGAAGAGGCCTCAAGACGTGGGGTGAGCTCGATGTGAACATGAGGGAAGTTCTACTTTTTCCAGGCCAGCTCTTGGAGCTCTGACTCACAGTACCTGCCCAACACGGGCATTGCAAGGTCTCTCCCTCTCCCCACCGAGGTCACTCCTAAGAGTGGATCACATTGCTGGGGGAGAGGAGCGATGCCTTGTCCTCTGCTCTGACGGCAGCAGTGCCCCTGTCTGGCATCTGCTGATGCACAAGGGCAGAGGAGTTACTGCTTCATGCTTTGGACTCATCCGTGCGCATGGGCATCACACAAAGGCTCACAGCAAACTACCTTTCGTAGGTCTTAAGAAGAATACATGCAACTTGTGTGTCCAGTTGTTTGCAACTTTGAAAAAGTTGCTGTTGTGTTTTAAGGAGGCAATGGCCAGGGGAAGGAGCTGAAATCCAGGAACTGAATGCAGCTGCGGGACGAAACGGAAGCAGTAGGAGACAGCTAATCCCAGTGGCCACATTGATGGTGGACCTGAAAGGCAAAGCTGAGGCTAAGGAACAAGAAACCAGTGTCACTGTGCTGTGCCTGGAGCTGGGGAAGGAGGAGGTTCAGAGCCAGCAGCAGCTGGGGCTTTAGCAAGAGGAGTAGAGAAGGAGCAGCTTTGAGAACTCTCCAGGGCAGGAGACCCTTGGAGAAGACACCAGAGGCACCATGACAAGTGGGAGATCCTTGCTAAATGCAGCCTTAGTGCACGGTCTGAGTCTGGTTTTCGGTTGTAGGCAGATAATACAGGTTATTGGGTACTGCTGAGGGATCTCCACCAGCAAGTTTATGCCTGAGCCCCTCGGGTGAGCAGGGGGGAATCAGGAAGGCAGTTTGAATCTCCCTTGCCCTTACAGTGCATTATGCTTCAAATGTGCGCTGGGTTTTCAAGGTCGTCCTCCAGAAAAAAGCAGGAAATATGTTGCCTTCTGATATCGTCCCATGGGATCGAGGAAGAGTCCCAGCCCAGTGCTTTCTCCTAGGAAAACCCAAGCGGTCCAACCAGCAGCGAACACCTCCAGCTCTCCTGGCTCTCCTTCCCCGGACAGCCTTCCCCAGCCCTGCCGTGGGCTGGAAGAAGTCATGCTGAAGCTGGCATTTCGCCGTGCTCCAGCTCTGTCTCGCAGGGGCCGTGGCTCTTGGCAAGCCTCGTGCAGATAACGCGCTTAGCCCCAGCACGGGGCGAAGGGAGGCAGGAGCAGCGGCGAGTGCAGCGATGCGTCTGGGCCCCAAGGCAGCTCCCTGCTAATCGCTTGGCTCCCCAGATTGACACTGGGAAAACCACGATTTGGCTTCATCACCTGCCCTGGCAGAAAGCCCAGCATTCATGGAAAAGTCAGGAATTCCTGGATTTGCTCCCATGGCCAAGGAAAATGTCTGCTCCCTATCACCCCTCAACTCCCAGCATCTTGGTTCATTTTGGTGGTCATTGTTGAAAACTGTCACCTTGTCCTGGTGGCCACAGATGTGTCCCGTAGCGATCACGCTGGTCAGCATTGACCATGAGAGCTGCTGCACTTGTGATCTTGTGGAGAGCAGAAGCCCGTGGCCCCTGTCCTCTGTGCACTGGCTGGATTCAGGGCTGCGTGACAATGAGAGAGATCAATTCCTTTTCATTAACAGGCTAACGAGAGCCCTGATTGTCAGCATCCTCATTCTGAGCACCAAAATGACGTTGACCCCAGTAATGCTTTGGAGAAGCCTGTCCTAGCTAATCCAAAACCGGCTGCCAGCACCAGGGCCTTTGGAGACCAGGGTTTGTCATGCAGAAACAAGGGAAACTTAGTGCAGAAAAAAAAAATCAGCATAAACCTCTTGGTTGAAGGGGGCGGCTGTTTTCTTTCCAGCTGGAGTCAGCCACGCTTGAACACAAAGGTCACCACTGGCAAAAAAAAAACCACACAACAAAAAAGAGAAAGGAAACTGGGGAAGCCAGTGAGGCTGGATTAGAGTTTCCTATATGGGAGTCAGAAAGGGGAGAGCTGTTAGCAGTGATTTGCACTCTCCAAATGAAAGCTGTAGGATTTCACTCCACTTCAAAGAAAAGGTGCCCAGCCCGAGCGCAGCCCCTGCTCGTCACGCCGGGCAGGCTGGAGCGGAATTAGCACTGCTCACATGTAAGTGGAGAGAGCGGGGGCTCACACCTCTCCTCCTGTGCCGCCGAAAACTTGCAGGGGAGGTTTCAAGACATGGTGCAAAGATTTAGCTACCTGGTTTCCATTGACCGTAATAGCAGCTGAACAGCCAAATCCCCAGGCAGAGCCTCCCAGACCCGCTCGCTCCCCTCCGAGAGGCACCGCTGCTGCTCCGGTTTGGGGTGCGTGTCGGGGATTCGGGAGGGACGTGCATCAGCTGAGCCCGTCTTGCAGCTCAGCTCTGCAACAGGCAAGCCCCAGCCCTGGGATGCGGGTTTTGGTGCCTGCTGCAAGAGGGTGATCCTTCCCCACCGTCTGCACCAGCACAGACCCGCCTGCTCTTTGGGCTCTCATACGGTGCAGTCCTGCTCGTGCGTATCCCTCCGCCTTATCCTTGCAGACTTTTAAACTCTGGTCATAGAATCCTAAATTGGAAAAGACCTCTAAGATCATCAAGTCCAACCATCACCCCAACACCACTGTGCCTGCTAAACCATGTCCTGAAGTGCTACATCTACACGTTTTTTTAAACACCTCCATGGATGGTGACTCCACCACCTCCCTGGGCAGCCTGTTCCAACGCCTGACCACTCTTTCAGTAAAGAAATTTTTCCTAATATCTGATCTAAACCTCCCCTGATGCAACTTGAGGTCATCTGTCAGTATATCCTAAAATGCTTCTGGCCCCTCCCCATAGCTTGACACATCAATCCTCCCCTCTAGGGTCTGGAGTTTCTTTGCTGTTTCCCGGTCCCAGGTGATTTGGGTTGGCAGCTACAGCCTCGGCTGACGTAGGCTGCAAGCTGGTCCTTTCACTTCAGTGGCACTGAGCTATTTCGGAGCGGCCGGGGCCTGCCCGCGCCGCTCACCGCCTTTCCCAGACACCGGTGGAAGTGGGAGTGTTTCTTGAAGGTGGCCTGTGCTGTCAGCCCGGCTCCGTGAGGGAGAAATTGCTGCGTTATCGGACCAAGAAATGGGACACCTCCTTCTGCGGCTCCTCATCTCCCCCCCACCCGTAGCCCACAGCTAAAATACCTGCTGCTGCCTGACTCTGCCCTTACACCACTTCCCAGAGGGGTATAGCAGGGCATTAACACTCCCCTTTAAAGAGCTCCTGCCTGGCTTTTTTTCTTTTATTTCAGCTGCCACACTAAAATATTGCGGGTGTAGCAGCACTCCGGTGTTTTAGAGTGTTTATTCACCTGAACAGTAGCTTAAAGTAGAAAAACGCTGCTATCCCCACTATGTCCCCTGAATTTCACCCTAATTTGAGTCTGTAGCATTCCTATTTTCTCTTCCTTTCCTTCTTTGCTTGAGGCATGATTTATTGTAGATTCAGAAATGTCAAATATTGGTAAAGGTATCTTTTTTAAAAGGAAAATTTCCAGAGGAGAAACATTCCTGTTTTACAAGGGAAACAGAAAATGCATTTACGGCCTTGAAATTTCCTGCACTAGAATAAAAAGTCCTTCCAAAGGAATAGGGCTCGAAACACTAATGCTGTGCAATAGCAACAGAAAAGTGGAAACGGGTGGCATTTTTGCAAACCTTTTTGCACTCTTGCCTTAGAAATCAGTCAGAGTTTTCAGAAAAAAAAAACAACAACCACCCAGTAAGCAGTTTTAGTGTCAGTCCAGGGCTACAAAAATAAATCCCAGTTTTTGGAGGAAGGACAAATGTAAGGAAAGCCAGTCTGCCCAGCGTTACTATGACCAAGGAGACACTAAGCCTTCGGGCAGGAGCAACTGGGTTGACCTGATAGGAGAAGCCTACCCAGACGTCCTTTCATTGCAAACAGACTGCATGTGTCCTCTCCAGCCAGTTCAGAGGGATCAGACCTTGGGAACAGAGAGACCTGGAGATCATAGGGCTGCTGCCGGGAGGGAGCAGTCCTTGCCAGGGGATGTGCTGGGAGGCCATATTCCCATCCAACTTCATTTCTGGACCATTTGGTCCTGAGATCCTGCTGAAGATCAGGAGTTAAGCCCTCTGACCCAGGCATCAGGCCACATACCTAACAGATAACTATTAAGGGCATTGTGTGAGTCAGAGAGAGAGTCATTGGACTGCAATTAAATGCACAACCAGGCCTGATTAATTGGAAAAGAATCCTTATCCCTAAACAGAAGAAATACTCTGCTCACTGCACGTGTTAGGGCAGCGATGGGGATCAGCAGCAGGCTTGGCACGGCCAAACTGCCTTCCCTCGGGGCTCAAGCACACCTTTAACCTTGGGGGAAACCATGTGCTGGGATGCTACCAAAGCCAGGAGCTGGTGAGAAGAAGCCACACAAGAAGGAAAATTTTCTTCTCCTGTTTTTTTCTTCATATTTGGAGTTAGTTTTGGGGACTGGTCGCTGAAGAGCAGCGTCTGCACAGAAATAAAACTGAGATCTTCCCTTTATCTCAGTGGTGCGGCTCTAGTAAGTATGTGTTGTCGTCCCACAGTGAAAGACCCCAGTGTTAACATGGGAATAATAACAAAGAAAGGGTCTAAACTGTTTATTTCCTCTGCTTTGTTTCATTTTGGAGCCTATCTCCTCCTGTGTCACTGGCTGATGACAGCTCGAGATGCTGAAGTCGGTTAATTGCTGCGAATCCCTGCAGCATTACTGCGAGCCCTGTGAAAACATGGGAGTGAGCAATGATCACCTGTGATTCTGGTGAGAGCATTAATCCTACAAAAGGGGGAGATTCATCAGTTTGGGGATCACGTGGGACCAGTTTTCTCATCTGCGGTGGTGAACCTCCTCCTTACCGAGGGGTTGGGTGCAGTCATTTGGGCTGAGATGGGGCTCATCTTTTGGAAACGTCTCAGCTCTGATTTAGGGACTCCCGTGACTGGAGGAGTGAAGGATGCTGGCAGAGAGAAAGCAGAATGAGCCCCTGGCTGAGGGCGTCAGGGTGTCATTACACAGTTGCTCGTGTCACTACAGGATAAAGAGCAGCACTAAGCTAATGTGATGCAAAGTTGTCTTTATCCTGGTAAAAGGATAGCTCCTTTGGTCTAAAAACCTGACGTCTCCTCCTGGGCAGGTCTACCAGTGCAGAAGCTACGTGGACCAGGCTCCGGAAAGAAAACCAGCACGAAGCAGAGCTGGGAGCGGAGAGGATGCAACACTCTGGGTACGACAGTGGAGTGGCCTGTATACCTACGTACCCACCAGGTTTGGTAGGTCTGAGAGAGGACTTGATCATCTACAAGGCATCAGATCACAATGGAGTCAGAGCACCAGAGGGACATGAAGATGGTTTTTTTTGGACTTATACCCTGGACTAAGTTTGGATGGATGGGGTAGCCTGACGTCACGCGTACAAGTAGTCCTTCCTGGGGGAGGGTAGCGACTAGGCCAGTTCTCTGCATGCCCCGCACCAGAGGAAGCGTGAGGAGTCAGTGCTGTGCACAATGCATTCATTCTTCCTGCTTGCCCTGCAAATTTGTAGCTGTTGATTAAATCCCTTTTCAGAGCGGAGCATTACAAGGCTCCTACACACTTTCCCAGGCAAAGACCTTTCTGCTCCTCTGTTTTCATTCTTGCATCGGCTTCAGCCCACTAAATAACAAGAGTAATTGGATGTGTTTAAATAGCACTGCTTGTTATTGTTTGGCCAATAATCAGACAAGCCTCCCATCCTCTGCAACCTGACCACCACGTGCCGCAGAGGAAGGCTGGCCACAGCTCCTCTTCCTCCTTTCCTCCCACCCGTCTTCTCTCACTTCTCCACCCTGCCCAGGCTGGGTGTGAAAATTGTATTCCAGTGATAACAAGTTTTCTCTTGCTCCGTGGCCAGCGGGACACTGGATGTTCATTGGGGCAACCTTGAGCTGTTTTTTGATTGGGGTGGTAACTATCTATAGAGGCAAAGGGCTTGAATGGAGGAGATGGGGCTGGTATGCTATGTCACTTTGGTTTCTCGGCAGCTGGAATAGAGGTAGCCGATATAACAGAAGGGAACAAAACTCCATTCATATATCTTCCCAGACGCATTTCGGCTGCAGGCAGAGAACATATTGCCTTGGTGTGTTGACTCTTGGAGACATATGGGCAGTGCTGGCTGGCCTCTGTGAAAGCTGGGATGCCAGATGCGTAGGTGGACACCAACGCTCTTGGGTCTGACTCTGGGTCTCGGCGAGGACCACCTTCCCCACACGGGCACCGGTCTTTGTTCAAGCAGCCACATTTGCAGGAGAAGGAGGGGATTCCTGTCTGGTGGAGCAGGTTTGCCCTGCGCATCTCCATGATCCTCCCTCTTTGCTCCTATCGCTCGCTAAAAAGGAAGGTGAAAAAAAAAACCCCATCACCAATTTGGGCTCAGAAGCAGCAGCGAATGAGCTAAATCACTATTCAGATGTAGGTACCAGACCAATAACAAGTATTTGCCAACAGCCCATTGGCCACACGTCTTTGCATGAGCCATGCCACATCTCTTTATTATGACTAATAGACACACTTGCAGAAATCAGAATCTATTTCCAAGTGATTCATGAGCACGTAGGAAAAGGAAAGGAGGGGGGGGAACAACAGACTAAATACACCTGGTAATGTATTTGCTATGAATAATTTGAGCAGCCCCAAGTGACGGAGATAGCTTGGTTATTTATCCTGGGGGGGAAATTTGCAGGTGCTGCAGACTGGGTGTGCTCCAGAGCCGGCCCTCCCTTTAACGTTTGCCTCCCCCGCCCCAGTATAAACCTCTATGGCTGTATTTGGAACAAGATGTGAGACATGCTTCATCCAAGTCTTTCATTAATTGCCGTTTCTGGAATCTCCTGCCGGCTAAATTATTCCCCACAGAATCCCTGTCTTGAGGGTTAGGAAAGGGTTACTGAGCGTGCCTTCCCGTTTGGGCTGGGTGGGTGGAAATATCGTTGGCTTTCATCTCCAAGCCTCATAAAGAACAAGCAGCTGCTGGAGAGATGGGCGCCTGGTAAATCATCGCAATAAATAAATAATGAAGTGGGCGCTTCGTGCCGTTGTAGGCAGGGCGCTGTGCACGGGCTTGGTGCCGGACCCCGACCCCAAGGGACCATCTCTCACCATGGCTGCTCTTCTTTGCTCTGCCCCGGAGCAGGTGGTTTGCCCTCGCTCCTGGGGGGCATTCGCTGCAGTTTTGGGCCAAGTTTGTCAGAGTTTTTCCTTGTGGGTTGCAACAGAATAAATTTCTGGAGCCTGGCCCTGCTGCGTTAGTCGTAAGAATAGCTAATGCAAGCGGCGGCTCCTCCGTATCTCACGTTTTGTGTCACCGTATTGTAACTGTAGGGTTTTGTCTTCTGGCACCACTGGACTGTGATGCATTTCATTATTTTTGGTGTTAAAATTCAGAGAGATTTTTCCATCAAATATCTTTGTATTTGTTTCCAGAAACAAATGATTAGCATTAGTATTCATTAGTATTCGTGTTAACAATTGATAAAGGGCCCACTACTGTAGTATCTGTGCATAGCACACAAAATTCAATTAAAAATATAATAATTTCCTCAAGCCATGATCGTCTAATCTGTACCATCCACCAAAAGTAGTTCCTGAGACTTCCCTCAAAGTTTACTGTGGAGGGATCTGTTTGCCAGGGAAGAAGGGCCCTGAGTCAGGGATGTTGCAGTTGAATGAGCAGGACCAGGCTGGGAAGGGCAGGAGAGGGCATGCACAGCACTAACCAGGAATGATTTTTGGTAGCACTAGGCTGGGCAGCTCTGCTCCCAGTCATCGTGTCTGTCCTGCAGCAGAGTTGGTATGTCCAGATTAGGCTGCATCCCCCACCAGGGTGGATCTCCAAGTGGCTCAAAGGATTAGGGTCTACTCCATCCAAGTGCTTTGCCACCTCCATCCCACTGATTGACACACTTTTTGGAGTCCAGCAGTGATGTTTCCCTCTGTCCTGGCTCTGCAGACTTGTTTCACAGCCTCGCTGGGCAGAAGGTCAATCTGACGCCCAAGGAGGGTGCTGGAGACTGTTGCGTGGCTGGAGACTGCAACAGGGCTACTTCCCCTTGAGGAAAGGCTTCTGCAGTCCTGGAGAGGATGCTGGAAGTGTCTTCCCTTACTGCTGAGGACCTACTGCCAGACTCCCCACCAGAACGTGGTATCTGACCTGGCATCTAACTCACAGCTGACACCCCAGAGCAAACAGCCAGTCCATGCAAAGTCTATGTGTAATGTGGGGGCATCTTCCCCGCTCAATGACCTGTAATGTTATTCTGCTCTGCTGAGCCTCTGAGGACCGTTCCCATGCTGGGAGTTAGCCAGTGAGGAGGTTTGCCTCTCAGAGGGACAGGTGCCACCACGAATCTCCAGCAAGCAACAAAAGGCATCTCAGAGGCTTCCGGGCTCCTGTAAAGCAGTGTTTGGATGGAAGCCATTGCATTTGCAAACAGCTTGGGTGGGTATGTTCTTTGTGGTTTTCCTGAAGCTAGTTCACTCAGTGAGGTCAGTGGCAGGGTTGAATTTTCAATAAACAACAGAACTGACTTGCTGTTTAGACCTTGTTTCACAGGTTCAATCCAAAGCTGTAGGTACTGCCAACCAGCGTTTCAATATTTGATGTGCTCTGCACAGAGTGAAGCCTACAAAGGGTCTCAGATTTGAGGCAGAAGAGCATCTGTTGTCCTTTAGTACCATGAAGCGTCTCTTGCTTACCGGAGCATCTCTTACAACTCTGGTCCATCTCCAGCAATTCAGGACCTAAACAACATGCTTAAAACCTCCCTGAATGCTCTGGAGGTTCTCTGGATTATTTTGGATCATACGACAGATGATTTCTCCAGGGTTATGGCAGACAGCATTTGGCCATTGGCATTCGTAGAGTCCTACTTTTATACTTGGAATATGTCCTGGGGAAGAAACTTCGGTGCTTAAAATATCCCAACCCACCCCTGGATCTTCACCCCGAGACACTGAGAGCAGCTGTGTGAGTGGGGAGAAGAGGTCTGGAGTCCTTCCGGTAAGATAAATTGGCTGTTCATTGGATCCTTGATGTCCTGAGTGTTACTTTCTCACAGGCTTTGCATTTCTGGTGAATATGTTTAACTGCAGTGCCATTTCAGTGTGTATGAGCAGAGCGGGGAGGAAGTTATATGCCTCTTGCGTGGTTCGGTTCACGTCGGTGGGAAGTTAAGCATGAGCTTAACAGCACTGTGGGCCTGGCTGTGTTTATGGGGGCAAATCTCTCACAAGAGTGGACATGTTGGCCAAAGAGAGCAGTTTCGACAAAAAAAAATCTAAATATACCTTGTCACTATGTGTGATGCTGACAGATCCTGAATAAATGGAGTGGACAGAAGTTGAACCACCATTCACTAAAATCACAGATGCTCCTAGAACTCGGAGAACCGCAGCCCTCAGGGACATGGACAGCCTTTAGAGACTATTCGTCTCATTCAGACATCCGAATGCAAAATGCAAAGATAAGACATAGGTTTGCAAGAAGCCCGAGCTTATGAACTGGCTTTGGGATTACATAAATCAATAGGAGGAGTATTTTTCTCCATATCTTTGCATCTTGACCAGACCTCCACTTTTCATGTTATTAAACTGTACTAGCAGAATAACGTCGAGATAATACTTTTGAGCGTATCCTCCGTTGGCAGAACACAGCAGTCGGACGTGTTTGTCGGAGCTCCATGTGCTTTCCACGGGTATCTTTCGACTAATGTCAGTGATCCAGAAGAAGGCTACTCCAGAGCTCACCTGAAATACCAAACCTTGGAGGTCGCTTCTCTTCGCTACCCCAAGATTTTCATCCAGCCTTGGACCAGCCTCTGTGTTTCTCCATGCCTGACATGTAGCTGGGAATGATCACACTTCTGGGCTTCATCCTCCACCGGGGAGGAAGGCTGTATTACAGCCAATGAAGCCATCAGCCTCCCCGGAAATGGAGGCGTGTGCGTAGCTGAGATAAACAGTTCAGCCTTGGCGTTTTTCTTGAAAGTTGCTGCTTCTATTTTGGAGCTCATGTGCCTGAAAGCATGTCTGTACTGAATCAGTTGGTCTAATAAAAGATACTACCTCTCCTTACAAGCCTGCTCTGCACTTCTGAGCTTAGGTCGTTTATCCTTCACTTCTTGCTGCTGACAATGACTGAGGCTCCCTGGCCATACAATATCTCGGAAGCCAATTCTATGTCAAGCCCCCCAGGTTTACATGCGTGGCCACAGCGAATATACTCATTTACTGGAGAGGCTCATCAGCTCTCCCTCCTGCTGCTTTTGCTGCAAAGAAAGCAAACGGTGATCTCCACGGACCCTTCCCTGGGGACGTGGGCTGGTGCAGTCGGGGACCTCATGGGGCTCTGCAGCGTGGGTCTACCCAACCGAGAGGAATCCTGCTGGGCTTCCACCGAGCATTTCTCTCTTTAGCCACTCGTTAGCTATTATTTAACAGCTACTGCTGCTAATGAAGGGCCAGAGGCACAGAGGTGGCACTGCCCTAGGAGTCTCTGGCAGGGGTTGCACCCAGAGAGCCTTTGTGGGTCCTGTGGAGCCCAAGCTGCTGTCTGACCCTGCGTGGGCAGTTTTGGTGCTCTCTGTCCCAGCATCACCCATGTCCCAGTGACAGCGATGTCAGCCCAAGTGGCTGTTGACCTGGCTGCAGTCAGTATTGTTCAGTGCAGCACTTCCACATGAACACGCAGAGAGAACTTTGCTTAATTTTGTCATCTGGGAAGGCTACTATAATTTGGGGCACAAAATCGTGCTGTAAGGCAGTTCTGCTGGCTCCTAATCAGGACCTTCACCCCCATTGCCCCCACTCCAGGGGCTGTGAGAAGACTTGCAAGAGTAAAACGCACTGGACCTGCCCACTGTTTGAGTAGGGGACAGGTTTCCCAGCATCGCTGGCTCCCCAGGGTGAGCGGCCACACTGCAGGGTTGTCACCTGCAGGGAGCCTGAGCCAGGAGGGAAATCCCCTGCTGCAAAAATGTACATCACCTTCCTCATTAACAGTAGACTAGGAAAAAAATGAATGCTGCAAAAGAATAATGAACAGATCACCTGTGAGAAATGAGTTCTGTAAATGCGTATAGCACTGAGTTAAAGGACGGGCGTTCACAGGAGATCATGCATGCTCACAGAGAGATAAAATGAGCTGAGCAAAAATGAAGTTTTTAAAAGTTTCTAAACTTCAGCTTCAGGGTGTAAATCAGGTCCTAACTAATGGAGACTGAGGGGAATCTTTATTTTGGTAGCAAGTTACTCTACAGCTCTGCCATAGAGCGTGGTGCCTTCCCAGGAAGAATCTCTTGTCAGCCAGTGTGAGAAAGCAGACGCTGGGCAAACCAGATCATGGGATGATGCAGTCTGCCACATCCATCACTGCTACCCTCTTCTGTCGTGTGTGTACAGGGGAGTGACCTGCTCCATTAAATCTCTGCGTGCAGAGGGCTCTATCAGTGTAACTATTTGTAGCTGTAGCTGCATGAATGCTTTTCTCAGGGTTGGAGGGGGACTGAGCAACAAATACTGCAAACATGCGCAGACAATAACCCCTAAGCATGTAGTCTGTTCCACACGGTATCTGTGAATGCATCAGCGCTGTGAGATTGTATGAGCTGGTGTGTGTGTATATTTTACATATGTACTTCTCTCTCAGAAATTATAATTTGATGGCATGTGATTAAATGGGTCTTTTTTTTAATGTGTGGCACATGCATAAGGAAAAGTGTGTCTGCACTTGCAAGTAAAATAACCAGATATGAAGGAAAAGCATCAAAATGATCAGCCTGTGCACTAGGCTATTTCTATGTATTTGTAAAAAGCGTTGCTGTCAGTGGGAGTCTTACCAGGTCACACAGAGCAGCAGGGAGGACCGGTGTCCTCAGAGTCTGTGAAAAGCACCAGAGACCTGAAGGTCTTTCCAAAACATGTTCCCTTCAGTTAAAAATCAATTAAAAATCCCCTCCCTTTCCTAGTGCCTGAAGCATAAAAAAACGTTCTCTAAAGATCCTTTATTTTCCAGGAACTAAAAGTTTGGATCGGGGGTATTTTCAAATTAGAGGTGCCTTGCTCTTTGCCTCTCACTTTTGGCAACTGCAGCACTGCAAGCCCAACCGAGATTGCTGCGAGGAGGAGGAGGAAGATGAAGGCAGAAATACAGCTCTGTTTATGCTGATATGAGATCTTGGGCTACATGATCTCATCTAATTTTAAGTTACTCCAAATGAACTATCTCCAAGAATATAATTTTAATGTTTCCATATCAGGCCATTCTTATCTTTCTGCATTACCGTGATATCATTCAGGAATAACAATCGCACGTTTTGGTGCCGAAACAAGCTGGCGAGAAGAAATGGATTTCAGTCACTGCCCTGGAAATCGCTGCTGTCTTTAAAAAAAAAGGTGTACGAAGTTTATGAAAACCCGTCCTCGGGGGCCGTACGACTGCAACAGGTGCCCTGTCGGGACAGACGACTTGGGGTAAAAAAGGAAGGATTTAAGAGTGGAGGCGTTGGCTTCGCGAAGGAAACCTTTCTTTTCCTCTCTGCCTTTTTTTTTTTTTCTTGTAACGGGGGCATACGTGGGATGTAAATGAGCAAAATCCAGCCCGAAGTGCCCCGAGCTGAGAGGAGCGGAGCGTGTGTGATGCATCGCGGCGAAGGCAGCAGCCAATGAAAGCCAGGCTGCCGATTCTTTTTCTTTTTTTTATCGTTAATATTGCGAGGCGGCATTAACTGATCGGGAAGACTTTTCGGGAGCGGGCAGAGTCTGCGAGCCATCACCCCCTTCCCGAAGATTTGTCCCGCTACCCGGATTTTTTTGAGGACGGCACCAGGTTTCCCTCCTTTAATCTCCGCGGGGGATGACGAATGGTAGAAGTCCCCCCCTCCGCGCCCCTTTCCCCCCGAAAAATCTGAGAATAAACAATGAAAGCGAAAGGAGTTTTGTATTTTTGAGCGGCGGAGGGGTACACGACGTACCGGGGCGGGAGGAGGGGGGTCTGGAGAAGAGTCCCCAGCGCGGGTTCGGCAGCGGATGCTGAGCGCGGCCGTTCCGCGGGGCAGAGCGCAGGCAGCCGGGGTCGCTGGTATCCCCCCCGCTCCCCACCCCCCAAGGGGGAAGACGGTTAAAAACACAAACCAAGTTTCCACGCGTGTCGCCCTGCCACGGCCGCGTCCAAGCCCGCCTGTGTCTGCCGGGGCGGGCAGCGCTCGGGCATCCCCGCCACGGCTCACGGCGGGGGTCCCAACGGGGTTATCGGGGCCACGCGTGGCACAAAGGTCCCAAGAGGGCGGTTAAGGTAGCAGGCGCCCGTGTGGGGGGGGGGGCAGCTGGGGGAAGAAGCCCCCTGCACCCCCCTTTTTTTGTTTGCGGGTCCCATGTGCACGCAGCGGCTGCTGTGGGGGTGTTGTGTGTGTGTGTGTGTATGCTCTGGGGAAATTTCTCCGCAGAGGTCTGGGGCCGTCCCGGGGGGGGAGGGTCCCGCCTGCAGCCCCCGCTCCGGGGCCGGGGGTCCCGACGAGGGCTGAGAAACGTCGCGGAGCGTTTATGGGCGCAACGAAAAAAACTGCTAGGATGGTGCTGGCAGCAGCAGAGCCGAAGCCTCCGGCGCTGCCGGCCCCGTCCAGGTGAGCGGACTCTAAATGGTATGCCCCCCTCTTCTTCTTCCTCCTCCTCTTCCTCCTCCTCCTCCCCGACCCTGCACGCACACGGCTCTGCCGGGAAGTGAAAGTCATTCATTGCAAGCCGAAAGGAATAAAGCAGAATATAAGGTCGAGGGTGGTTTATACTATTATTATTCTTGTTATTATCATTATCTGGAGGAGGGGGATCGGTCACGACAGCGGCAGCCCCGCACGGAGCGGACCGCGGCGGCGGCTCCCCCCCGGGAGGGAGGCGAAGTTACCGGCGGAGCGGCGGGGGTGCGGGGGGAGCCCCGAGGGGCCGGGACGGCCGCCGTCCCGGAGATCCCCCTCTTTCCGAGCCGCCCGCCCGACTTCTCGTTTCTCTCCCCGGTCGCTCTTGGGAACGGGCGGGTGGGGGTAGGGGGGCGGCCCGGGGGG
>Ga0065711_1043478_pt1 | contig 14708 bp, 6 predicted proteins | sample Hoacrofraction12_FD_59098 | JGI IMG/M metagenome (GOLD analysis project Ga0065711, IMG submission 59098) | Hoatzin crop microbial communities from Cojedes, Venezuela - Epithelial fraction 12 v2 (version 2) | ecosystem: Host-associated > Birds > Digestive system > Esophagus > Crop | place... | reverse complement strand
CCCCCCCCACCAAGATCCACAGGTTTTTGTCATAACACTACCACCAGCCCTTTTATCACTAGCATCCTGCTGACTACTCCTCCACTAGCTAATAATCACAGCCTTTCAAGAGCAATACCCCATTGCTCTCACCGATGTTCTTGCTCTTTCTGTGGTAGCAGTGATCTCTAAGAGCATGGGGATCATGCAGTCTCTGCTCCAAAGCCTGGGTCTTCTCGCTTTTGTAGTAATCAGGACAGTCTAACAGGACAGTCTTGAATGCATGCTCTGTATCTTATTTTCAGCATCTACCTAAGAACAAGGAAACGTATATAACACTAGCCTGCAGCCAGCAATGGTCTTACAGGTAGCTGTAAGTACCCTCACAAACATGGGGAAAGGAAGCTCCCAACCCTGAGCTCCCATTCAGAAAAAGAAGAATATTAATTCTGATGAGAAGGTACCAGGGGCTCTATACAGACCTCACTACAGGGCAATTCACATCACCTACTGTAGGCAGAGATGTTTCTTCAGATATTTATACCATTAGTTTTCGTGAGAGTGCAGCTTTACTAATCAAATCCCAAACCTGATTAGCGCTCAGCTGCTCAAGAGGACTACATTAGTTTTCCTAATATTTCCAATAAGCAGTTAAAAGTCTTGAGATCTTCAAACAAACAAAAACCTCCAAATATTCAAATGTTCTACATATTTTGAACTTTCCTGATACTTTAGTGTCACACTTCAAAGCCTTTCCCTACTATGCAAAAGGCCTAAGTACATAGGTAAAATAGGCCAAAAGACATGAAAGGTAAAACTGAAGTACTTGTGCAGCTAGAAAAGTAGGGGTAACCTTGCCCTAGGAATAATGACATAACTACAGGACCTTGTGTAACCAGGGTGATAGAATCAGTTAACCATAAACATGCACAGTGCTGCTATGTCGCTTGTACAGCCCTACCCACCCAGACATTAGGTCTCTAGGTAATCATTAATGCTAACAATAGTAGGTGATTCTGTTTCTGTCAAGAGAAATGATGGAGTGTGGTTTTGTGAAGTAGACTGAAGAAACTGACCAGGATTGCCAAGATTGCCAGCCTAATAGGTAAAAGGTAATTCTGGCAGGAGGAGATCGCAACCACCGACTCACTGGCCCCCTACTCAAGTAGTACCACCTACTCAAAAAGGAACAATAGAAGAGGGTAACTGAGTCTGCGCAATAATCTACACAGGAAGCAAGAAAGTTTACTCCAATCACCAAAGAGATTAATATTGAATATGCATGAATAAAATAAATATGTATATTTTTGATCTATATAAACCGCATAGAAAAAATATGAGGTATGCACGTTCGGTGGAATTATCCCCCGTGCATCCAGCTCTGTAATAAAGAATGCCTGCCTTTTAACACTACATTGGTGTTACGAGGTTTTATTCCTGGATTTTTGGTGACATTTGGAGCAGTTTCTTGCTACTGATGCATGAACAGACACATTGAGTCAGGCAAGGGCTCTCTCTGGGATGGGGATAGAGGCCAACAGCAGGTGCCTCAAGGATACAAAAGGAACTGGGCAAACTTAGAGAAACACCAGATGTGTTTCTGGACTCCTGTTTAATAGACCTGTGGGACTTTTCTTCTACAGATTTGACCATCAGCTTTTCTCAGTGCACACCCACTATACTCTGGCTCCAAGTCACTCATCTTTGTTAGACAGATAGCAAACTCATTGTCTACGTGTGTTTGTCAGTTGTTAGTTTCTTTTTTCTCAGTTCTTGTAAAAGAAGAAACAGTGAGTGTTTATTCCTCATTCATCCTTATCTGTTCATGATTTTTAAGACCTCAACCTCTCAGGCATCATTGTGCCAACCTAGGAAGTCCTTATCTAGTTAGATTTTTCCCACAGAGAATTAATACAGCAACATGGTAAGATTTTTTGTTTCCTAGATTTGCCTCAGAAATCTAAAAATTGTGACTTCTGTATTGTGACTTTGCACTGAACTGGATTTTTCACACAACTGTTAAATTTAAGATGATTTTCCTGACTAGCAGTAACCAGTTCAGAACTGATTACCAAGTGTGGAAATCTTGAATTTTGTGAAATACACTCTTATGTGGAACAGCTGATGATTAGATCAGTAGCTGTGTGAGAAGGGGAATAAATTAATTTTTCTTTTTCCCTCTGTGTTTATTTGTATATCTAGATATTGGAGGGAATAGTTAAATGTCGTGAATGCAAGGTTTTACAGGTGAAATCTAGACAACTGAAATTTTATATGTTGTTTTTTCAGCTATTCAGGCATATTTTAGCACTCTCTTCCATCTCCTTGTTTCCCCTGACAGAAAAACACAGAAAAAGCCTTCATGATTTTATACATCACTTCTACTCTGCAAAACTATGAAAGCAAAAAATAGACTGAGGGGCCTTAAGCTTGTAGAAATAGTGTAATCACCTTGCCAGCTCTTTCCTCAAAATACTATTCCACAGTTCAAAAGTAACTGCAATCAGATCTAAGCTCTGGCATGCAGCAAAAACTCCTTCAAAGCCAGCAGACTTGTATGATCCTTGTGAACCTAGCAATAACTCCCTCCTCCCACAAACAACCCTCATTTTGTAGAGACGAAAGCATAACATCAGAAAAGAGAAGATATTTAAAAAGAACCTGATTTAGTAAACTGTGGTCTCAAAAAGTAACAGATAAGTCGTTCCTGTCTCCTTTTTCACAACATGATAGGAGCAAAAGGCATTTAAGACTTTTATTTGAGTGGGTTTCTTTCAATACTTTTAGAGTCCCACAAGAAATGTGAGATTTTTCCCACATTTTTTAACAGATAAATATATAGCATATTTTCTTTTGAAAAGCTACTGAATTCTAGGCCGCTACTGCTATGACCTTTTATCAGGACTTATCAAAGCATGCAATGCAAACAGCGGTAGTAATATCAAAGTCTTTAGAGATACTATACTTATGTTCCAAGTCCAAATGAGTCAATAAGAAGTTGTTGAACTTCATCTTTTGACTGCTTGGCATAGCATTTTTTGAACTTTGCAGTTTTGGGGTGACTTTGGGTTTTTTGAGTTTTCTTCCTCTCCAGTCACTAACATGAAGAAATTTTTAGATTACCTTCTGAAGAGTGTTCTGTATGATTGCAGCAGTTTTGCAGTAACATTCATTAAGAAACCAGTAGCCTCAAGAACAGTCACTTTCTAATCACTCACCTGACTCCTTGTATTCTGTTTGGTTTATCAGAATATTTCTAAAGAACTGTAGGACAGAAATGGTATCTCTTTAATTAAATATCTGTTGAAAAACAGAACAGAGTGTTGACTGAGATTTGTGAGTGAGAAGGGGAGCAGAAGGAGGAGGAAATGGGAGTTGTATTCTTATAAAGATGGGTCAAACCTGGAATTTCCTTTACCAGTAACTTTTTAAACATAATTTCCCTGCAGAGTTCATCAGAACAAAAGCAGATATAGTGTAACTAAATGCAATAAAATGGTTTTCCGATTACTTATTTGCCATATTTTTGTGAGAATTTGAATACAAGTGTGTTAACATTTGAAAACATTAAGTTTTTTTTCTAAAATTTTTCACTATTTACCTTGAAAATTTACATGGAGATTTTTTGGAAATTATTTTTATTGACAATACCACAGTGACATGATTCTAATGAAGACGTCTTTCTACTTTGCAGTTAGTCAGAAAGATTACAGAAGACACTTCAAATATTACAGTGCTAACCTCCTTGCCTATGTTGATTTCTTCCTACCAGGGTCCTAGGCTGCCAGCATTTGCCCACTCTTTAATTGCAAGGATTATAGGGCAGTACAGGTTACACCACTTAGCCAAAAGTCTCTATATTTTATAATGCCAAACGTGATAATCGTAATGTCATGCTGTTACATAATCTATTCATAAAGGTAACTTATTTTTTCTCTGATAGGAAATCTCAGAGAAACCAGCACCCAAACTGAGAGAACAACCAGTCTCTGTGGTGGGCTAATGTTGGCAGTCTGGCTTCCACCCAGCTGCTGTTTCACTCCCGCTCCTCAAACAGGACTGAGGGAGAAAATTAGATTAAAAACTTGTGGGTTGAGATAAAGGCTGGAAGACCAGTTAGCAATTACCATTTGTCCTGGGTTTGGCTGGGTTATGGTTAATTTTCACAAGAAGCTAGGAGGGGACACAGCTGGGACAGTGGACCCAAACTGGTCAGACAAACAGGGTATTCAAGACTATGTGACGTCATACTCAGTTCTGAGTAGGGGAGCTGGCAGGGAGGAGGTTAATTGCGGCTCAGGAGTGCACTGGGCATTGGACAGTGAGAGAGAGTTGCTCTGTGTATTCCCTTGTTCTTATCAGTATTGCTGTTGTTACTGTTCGATTTGTTTGCTGTTCTGTTAAACTGTCCCTATCCCGACCCAGGAGTTTTGCCTTTTTCTTCCAATTGTCATCCCCACCCCACCAGGGGGAGGGGTGATAGAGTGACCGCGTGGTCCTTTGTTGCCAGCCCAAGATAAACCATGACAATCTGAAAGAAATACCAAGACAGACAATGCGAAATTTGCTTAAGGCAGTGTAGAAGAGGTATCTCAGTACAACTTTATTGATGTACACAGCCCAAATAAAAAAATCAAAACTAAACACCACAAAATCCCAAGTCTCAAAGTCACGCAAATCAAACGACCACAAAAATACTTCAGTTCCCCCCACCCTGCCCTCCCCTCATGTCTGCTTCTCAAATACCCAAATCCTTAGAACAAGCACCAGACATGAACACACTGGTAACTATTTTCTGAATTTGTCCCGACAACTGTGCAAACTAAATGAATTTCTGCTGATACTCTGTCATCCCCAAATAAGGCTTGATTTCACTCCCAGATCCTGGGATTTATTTTTTAAATAGAAACTTTGACACTAAAATCTTTCACTGGTAAGCCACCAAAGACATTTAACTAATGATTCTGATAACCGATGAGGCAACCGATGAGCTCTGAAGTTAACTATCTTCTTCAGAATTTATGTAAGTGATTTGGAAAAAACCCTATGGGCAGAGGTGTTTCCAGTCTATCTAGTGATAGGCTATATATCACAAGTCTGAACACATGCAGACTGTGACAAGTGAGCTTTTAAAAGACTATATTGTGCAGAGACAAAACTACTACATCTTAAGCTCGAATTCAGGGAATGAAAAATTTCCAAAATGGAAAAAAAATATTTAGATACTCAGCAGCACTCATGTTAGAAAAGCCATGAGAAAGAAGTTAATACATTAAAAATGAGATATTTGAAGAGAAGAATTTGCTATAGAACTGCATATATTTCTGAACTGGTATGATGCAAAGGATAATGTAAAGAATAATAAGCCAGAAAGAGAAAGGGAAAAAATTTTTAGAAAGTAAGTTTTGCCGGATGATGGGAACTCATTTTTCAGATGTATAGCCAGAATTTCCAATAGAGATCAGTTTATTTTTTTAAACAATAAAAGCATAAGGTTCTTAAGAGTACTTAAAATAAGGTAGTCACAAATTAATGACTTTTGAGGTACAACTAATTCAAATCTGTAAACATACAATGAAATTGCAGAGAATCATCCTATAAAAACACTATGTACAAGCTCCTTGATGCTGGAAGAGATTGGATTTTTTTATAAAGCAAGTCAGATCAAATAACTAGATGTACATAAAAATATACATTTACATGTTTCTTTAAACATGTATTCTTTCCCCATCTGAAAATTACAGTCATTGGCACACACAAGTGAACATGAATATATAAACAGAATTCAGTCTAACTCATCACACTGTTGACCACATACTGTCTGTGGTAAATGTGGGAGGGTTCCCTGGAGGCATACAAGGAACATGATTACTGTCAGTACTGCCAAGAAACATTCAAAGGAAACAGAAAATCTTAATTTTAACTTACTTATTAGTCACTACAAAATCTTAGCAAACACATGATTTATTACGTAGTATATCAGCTTAACTTGTATAACATGCCTGACAAAGCTGTGAGACTGAATACGGAAGAGTGAAAGCAAGTATTTTTTTCTGTTTTCATCCACATTTATCTCATCATATGCTGTAAGAACAATCTGTCCTTCTTTTCACAATGACATACTGGTAGTGTTCTGTTCTCTTAAAATTTGTTGCTGTTGTCTGATTCTCTCTACACTTTCTGAACACTTTCTTTTTTCATTTTGGAAAGTACTACTCATATTTAAGAAACGATAAGCAAGTTTGTCCTCTGAGCCCTCTCTAGACTGAAATTGCTAAATATGTTGATGTGTCCTGTTTGGGGAAGAAGTCTTTCATTCTTCCAGAAAAGAGGTAGTGGTGTCCTCTAGTCTTGCTCCACAGATGGACTCTTGGATGTTTGGACTTTTTTTCTGGGGAGGGATGACTCTTGAAGACAGCACTGAATTTTGAAGAACAGAGATTTACAGAACAATAATCTAAAAGTGAACAGAAAAATGTTAACTAAAAAAGAGACAGAAGTTGTATTACAATTTATGTGATGCTTTTTTTAATTGAATGAATGAATGAATGTCTAAGAAGTTAACTGTTCCAAAATAATTAAAATACTCTTCCCTTTAACAAGTGTATACTGCCTGAAGTACAGTAATTCTGAAATAAGACAATATAAGAACTTTAAAATAGTAATGATAAACAGACAAATTGCATCAGTTTTTAACACTAAACAAAACAAGCAGAAGCCTAATCACAGTGAATATATTCTGAGGCAGTGAAAATATTCAATCTGCACCTAAGAAAAGGTCAAGTCACACATTCAAAAAAGTCTGAAACAGTCAAACTATTAAAGGACTTACTTACATTGCAATGAGCTCCGTTGGTGAACTGAACCTGGTATGGAGGTGGGATACGATTTTATGTGCACTTTTGCTACTAGGCATAAGTTTTAAAGATTTAGATGGTTTAAATGGAAATAATTCTGGTTTTGGAAACAGAAGAAAATATTTGTAGCAAGCATTGTGAGGTATGCTTTATGTCTGCTAATAGAAAAATAGCTGGCATTTTTTAAAGCCTTCTGAACAACAAATATCTAAAAATAAGACAGTTGAAGAAAAGACACAGAACCTAAGGAAGTGATTTACTCTCCCACGATATCCTCTGCATTTTCTTTACATTCCTTGGGAAATCTACAGAACGTTAAGGGGAGGGAGCATTTGTGTTTTTAAAGAAGAAAAAATTAAGTATTACATTAATGCAATTTAAAGTTCAAATTAAAGCTGGTAGCACATTTAAGGTAGAAGTATATAAAACAGCTTTTGACATAGTACCTCCTGAACCAAAAAAATTGGAAAGAAAATTAAAGGCAGACAAAACTCAGTACTTTCTTGGTAAAAAGATAGAAGTAATAAGTTTTGACTCGACAAAAAATAATACTTATCCCACAAATTGAAAAATTTAGTCTTTTTATATCTTTGTGGCCAGACCCAAAGAGTTGGGATGAATGGAGTTAAATCCAGTTGGCGACCAGTCACAAGTGCTGTTCTCAAAGGCTCAGTACTGGGGCCAGTTTTCTTTAATAACTTTAACAATGATCTCAATGAGGGGATCGAGTGCAGCCTCAGTAAATTTGTAGACGACACTAAGTAGGGCAGGAGCGTTAATCTGTTTGAAGGTAGAAGAGCTCTACAGCGGGATCTGGACAGGCTGGATCGATGGGCTGAGGACAATTCTATGATATTCAACAAGGCCCGGTGCTGGGTCCTGCACTTGGGTGACAACAACCCCCTGCAATGCCACCGGCTTAGGGAACAGTAGCTGCAAATCTTCCCTGCAGAAGAGGACCTGAGAGTGCTGGTCAACAGCCTGAAGAATATGAGCTAGTAGTGTACCAGGTAGCCAAGAAGGTCAATAGTATCCTGGCCTGTATCAGAAACAGTGTAGCCAGCAGTACTAGGGAAATGATCATCACCCTGTATTCAGCTCTGGTGAGGCTACACCTCGACTACCATGTTCAGCTTTAGGCCCCTCACTACAAGCAAGACAGTGAAGTGCTGGAGCACATCCAAAGAAAAACAACAAAGCTGGTGAAGGATCTAGAGCACAACTCTTATGAGGAGCATCTGAGGAAACTGGGGTAGTTTAGCCTGCAGAAAAGGAGGCTCAAGGGAGACCTTATTGCTCTCCACAGCAATCTGAAAGGAGGTTATAGTAAGGTTGGTGTCAGTCTTTTCTCTCAAGTAACAAGCAATAGGACAAGAGGAAATGGCCTTAAGTTGCACCAGGGGAGGTTTAGATCAGATATTAGGAAAAAATTTCTTCACCAAAAGGGTAATCAAGCACTGGAACAAGCTGCCCAGGGAAGTGGTTGAGTCACCATCCCTGGAGGTATTTAAAAGACATGTAGACAATTGTGTTTAGGAATATGATTTAGCAGTGGGCTTGGCAGTGTTAGGTTTGCTGTTGGACTCAATGATCTTAAGGGCCTTTTCCAACCTAAATGATTCTATAATTCTAACAAGAAAACAGTATCAATTCAGTGTACCACCACTGTCCTTAATCTGTAAGAATTCTATTTGATCATTAGATACCCAGTAGCTTATTGCTACATTAGTGGAAAAAATTGACACCAAAAGCACTGATCAAAATCTTGCAGAAATCATTTATTCTAGAGCTGGCAACAATGATTCCTTCCACGCATACCTTCAACTGTTATTAAAGAATAAGATTTCAAGTTCAAGTTAACAAATACTCTTGTAGCTTTATAGGAATTAGGCATTTATATTGAACAAACATAGGTTTATAACTTTTAGGACTGCAGGAACATTAAAGTCTTCCATGATTTCATACACGTGTGTTGAAAGCGTGTTGCAACACAGCCTTCCTCACTCTCTTTTAGAATATAAAACTTTAGCTGGAGAATACTTTAGGGGGGATTGTTTATGAGGATATTTCTGAAGAGGTAAGCTATGTTACAACCAGTACGTGCTGAAACCAAAGTAATGTGAAAAAGGTAGATTTGCAATCACTGACTTACAAAGGCAGATTTTAATAGCTCATCTAGGATTTTCTTTGGCCTTTACATTTTCTGGTGTTCATAATTTATAACTCTGGTGTTACTACAATCGGTAGTGATGATTCACTGTTTAAAAACCTGTTTGAGAATTAATTATATTTCTTTGACTCCCGTGTATAGCTTTCTAAAATGTAGACATTTCTAGCTAAATCAACTGCTGATTCTTCAATGCTGCACTGAGAGAATATTCATGCACCAAAATTTGGCATGGGTAAAACTATATTACTTACTGCTGGAGATACATATCTACATTATAGATCAATTATACTAATATTTATACTCATAAGTTTTCTTCTCCAAAATCAATTGACATTTCACAAGCATGCTGACGGGTGGATTTATATTCACATATCGAAACATATTTCCACAGACAAAAAACACATGAATTAAGATATTGATCACACTTAAACTGATAAAAACACACACAGTGCATTCATTTTTCCCAACTGAGAAAGGGTTATTGATTCTCTGTAAATATGGTTGGATTGGAATTGTTAAAAAGTAATGGAGTTTCCAAAGAATTAAAAAACTATTTAATTTGAACGTATATTAACAGCTACACTAAACTATTAAACACAATTTTTACTTTGAATGCTTCATATGCAGGAAATAAAATTTCAGCTCTGGCCTCTGGTATTAAGAAAGGGGAAAATCCTCATAGCATAAAATATAATAGTAATTTAACACTCTTTTAGTTAAGGTTGCACATCTTCTCACTGACTCCTATTCAAAATCATTGTACAGTTATTTTGACACAAATACAGAATCTAATCTAATTTCAGAATGAAAGAGCCATGGTTTGTGCAGATTTACCTAATTAAAATTTTAAACATAGCTACCCTACAATCTGTAAAGCCATTCCCAATCAATGAAGTGTTCTAATTACATAAAATGCTTTTATAAAGGAGAACTTCATTGCAATGTACTTTAAGTCTGCATTGACTAATACATTCCCAGAAAAACAGAACAAAACTCATGGTTGTGATATTTGGATTATGTGGCAAACAAAGATGAGATCTGAAGCGCAATGATATATGTGAAAATTATCCTCATCTCTAGTTAAGTAGATTGGAAATTATATTTGAAGAATCTGGTGAAATTATATTCTTGTTCTGGTTATTCAAGGGTATTGTTCTGGTATTTCAAGATGAAGCCATATTCAATAAACAAGCTGAATGCAGTCAGGCTGAAGTTTTTGATTAAAAAAATCCAATCTGTTATGAAACATGTCATAAAACTCTTCACAAGTCTTCTCCCAAACAAATATTTTTTTGATCTATGTTGATATACAGATAAGGTCCCCTCACAACAAAACTTTTTTTTGTTCTTTTTTTCATCACAGAATAGCTTATTTTTAAGGAACTGATAGAGTAATATGGCAAATGGACTAAATTCTGCAGAGATACCTGGGAATGTGTCATTGCTATCAACATAAAGAACTGAGCAACAATTTCTGCCTTCTCTGTGTTTTGGTTGTTGGGTTTTTTTGCATTCTGCTGCTTAGTATCTTCAGCTTTCTAGCAGGCTTCACACAACATAGCAATTGACAGAGAAATGAGATTTTGTTTTATTTCCAAGGCTTAAAAATGGATATTTCAAGACTGAATTTACTCTAGATTGTTGAATTGCAGTATTCAGAGCCTTAGAAAACATTTGGAGGCTCAACTGTTTTGCTTAGCAGCTACCAAAAGCAAAATGGTGTCCCTTTGCCCTTCTGTCACCAAGCAGCAAGTTAAGAAAACAGCAGATGATGAAGAAGTCCTCCCACTGATGAAACAGAAAGGCCAAGAGGTAAGCACAGAAAACCATTTATGGCTATGATCATTGCTCAGAAGAATGTTGCTATTAAGAAACATGCACTGTACAAAAGGCCTAGTAAACTATTTCTTCTCCAGTTAGGGTGCATTTGCTAAATATATAGACCAATGATAAAAGAGTTCTCACAGTCTGTTAGAGAAGTGAGCTATTTCTTGGAATGACAGCAATTTAACTTGAAAGATACTCTTCTGTTTTGTTTAGACAACCGCAGTAATTTACCTTTGCGCATAATCAGTTGCATTTTAATTGAAATAGAAGAGTTAGCATACACTAAGTATTGCACAGATATTCCAAAACTATGGAAATTCACAGTGCTTATCACTATTACTTTCAAGTGTTTGGTTTTAAAAAATCAGATGCTTTCAGCTTCTTCAGTATGACAACAGAAAATTCTGTTCTGAAGTTATTATATTTATCCTTTAGTCTATGATTCCAGTAGACATACTCCAACATTACTAATTCACTTCTTAGCAGTGTATGTAAAATTAGACGCTATATGCCAAGTTCTGAACCTTTCTAGCTTTATCCACTAAATTATGGTGATCTAAGTCTATTGTTCACATCTCCACAAAAGTAGTAAAATATGGACACAAAATCTTTCAACAACCTTTAAGTATTTTCATCAGAATTTCTATTCAGATATAGATTTATTTCCATGGATGTTCAGAGGAACAACATATAAGTCATTCAACCTTAAGGTGACTGCATAGTCTGTGTTCTAACCAATTGTGAGAAACAATTATTTCTTGATGTTTGCTTATGTAACTATTATGAAAAACAAATCTCGAACCTCTGTGTGCTTCACCAGATTTCAGCATTCAATAATATTAAAACATAGATAAAAGTACAGCCCACTATAACCTTAAAAGGAAGGATATATCTAGTAGCTGATGAAATCATGTTCAGAAATCTGCATGTCGTGTTTAATATTATTTAGGAATGTCAGATTTGTGAATGTGTAAAGTGTGCATGGGCAGTTATAAAGAATCCAGGTCTTTCAAATAAAGATATTTGTTGCATCTGTTGGAGTGTCATCTGAACTCTATGTTGTGTTAGTTGAGGTAGTAGGAGCCAACAAGGAAACTTCCATGAAACATCCCCAGGGAAGAAAGTGGTGTTCCATTAAGGAGGTGACACACCCAACAGACCAGATGAAATGCCTCTAAACAAACACACACAGCATGGGCAACAAACAGGAGGAGATGGAAGCAACAATGCTGCTAGAAAGCTATGACCTGATTGTCATTACTGAAACTTGGTGGGACGAATCCCATGGCTGGAGGGTGGCTATTGATGGCTACAAGGTATTCAGAAGGGAAAGGCAGGGAAAAAGGGGTGAGGGCGTTGCCCTCTACATCAAGAAATTGATACAGTGTGAAGAGCTGTCCCTGAGGAATAGCCATGAGTGGGTCAAAAGCCTGTGGGTAAGAATCAGACACAGAGGCAACAAAGGGGACCTTCTGGTTGGTGTCTATTACAGGCTGCCTGATCAAGGGGAGCCTACTGACTCCACCTTCCTCCAGCTCCAGCAGGCTTCGCGCTCGCAGTCTCTCGTCCTACTGCAGGACTTCAACCACCATGAGATCTGCTGGAAAAATAGCACAGCAAGTGGTAGGCAATCCAGGAGATTCCTACAATGACTTTTTAAGCAAGGTTACAGACACCACTACCCAAGGGGATGCAATACCTGACCTGATGCTCTGAGGAGATTGACAACGTGGACTCCGATATCCAAATCGAAGACCTTTTATTTATCAGAAAGCTGCGTTTTATACCCTTGCAAAGCTGTCCATGCACTCCAACCCAAATGCTTATTGGTTAACATACATTGTTCACACGCCTATTCTAAACATTCAATTGGATAGCTTAGCTGTCTATGATTTCTCCTTCGTTTGCTCTGGGCGCTCTGCCAAAGTCCATTGTTGCACCTGATAATGTCCTTCTTTTTCTCTTGTTCAGAAACTCTCAAGGACATCATGAACTTCGTTGATACAGAATGTTCCCACAATGCTCACCAATGCAAGTGAGCTCATCGGTGACATCAAGACTGGAGGCAGCCTGAGCTGCAGTGATCATGCACTGGTGGAGTTCACAGTCCTGAGGGATATGGGAAGGGCGAGGAGTATCGTCAGGACCCTAAATATTAGGAAAGCCAGCTTCCAGCTCTTCAAGGAGTTAGTCAGTAAAACCCCCTGGAAATGTTCCCCAGGGACAAAGGAGCAGAACAGAGCTGGCAGATCGTTAAGGATGCTTTCCACAGAGAACAGGTGCTCTCAGTCCCAAGGTGTAAGAAATCAGGCAAGAAAGGAAAGAGACCAGCATGGCTGAGTGGAGACCTGCTGGTCAAACTAAAGGGTAAGAAGGAACTGCACAGGCAGTGGAAGCAGGGACAAGTATCCTGGGAAGAGCACAGGGACGCTGTCCGGTTGTATAGGGAGAGAGTCAGGAGGGCCAAGGCGCGGCTGGAGCTGAACTTGGCAAAGGATGCAAAGAATAACAAGAAGGGCTTCAACAGGCATGTCACCCAGAAATGGAAGGTTAAAGAGAGCGTACCCACCCAATGAACAAGAATGGTGACCTAGTATCAACAGATGAGGAACAGGCTGAGGTACTCAACAACATTTTTGCTTCAGTCTTCACTGGCAACCTCTGTCCTTGCTCCTCCCGAGTCAAAGCACTGCAAAATAGGGACCAGAGGAGCAAAGCTCCTTCTAAGGGAAGATCAGGTTCGTGACTAGCTGAGGAATCTGAACTTACATCAGCCTATGGAACCTGATGAGACGCATCCCAGAGTCCTGAGGGAACTGGCTGCTGTCACTGTCAAGCCATTCTCCATGAAATTTGAAAAGCCATAGCACTCAGGCGAAGTCCCTGGTGACTGGAAGAAGGGAAACATTGTGCCCATTTTTAAAAAGGGTAGAAACAAAGACCCTGGGAACTACCGACCTATCAGCCTCACCTCTGTGCCTGGGAAGGTCATGGGACAGATCCTCCTAGAAGCTATTCTAAGGCACAGGGAGGACAGGGAGGTGATTCGAGACAGCCAGAATGGCTTAACCGAGGGCAAGCCCTGCCTGACCAACCTAGTGGCTTGCTGTGACATAGTGACTGCATCAGTGGACAAAGGAAAATCAAGGGATGTTGTCTATCCGGACTTCTGTAAGGCCTTCGAAATGGTCCCTCACAACATCCTTCTCTAAATTCAGGAGATACGGATTTGATGGATGGACTGTTTTGTGGATAAACAATTGGTTAGAAGGTCACAGCCAGAGAGCAGTGTCCAAATGGGCGCCTGTGACAAGTGGTGTCCCTCGGGGTTCTGTACTGGGACCGGTCCTGTTTAATATTTTCATCAACGACATAGACAGTAAGATCACAGAATGGTGTCCCCCAGGGGTTAGTACTCGGCCCAGTCTTGTTTAACTTGTTCATCAATGACCTGGATGAAGAGTTAGAATATACCCTCAGCAAGTTTGCTGAGGACACCAAACTGGGAGAAGTGGTGGATACACTAGCAGGCTGTGCTGCCATTCAGCGTGACCTGGACAGGCTGCAAATTTGGGCAGAGAGGAACCTGATGAGGTTCAACAAAGGCAAATGCAGGGTCCTGCACCCCCATGCATCAGTACAGGCTTGGGGTGGACCTGCTGGAGAGCAGCTCTGTGGAGAGGGACCTGGGTGTCCTGGTGGACGACAGGTTAACCATGAGCCAGCAGTGTGACCTGGCTGCCAAGAAGGCCAATGGGATCGTGGGATGCATTAGGAGGAGTGTGGCCAGTAGGTCGAGGGAGGTTCTCCTTCCCCTCTACACTGCCCTAGTGAGGCCCCATCTGCAGTACTGTGTCCAGTTCTGGGCTCCCCAC
>Ga0065711_1043477_pt1 | contig 14708 bp, 3 predicted proteins | sample Hoacrofraction12_FD_59098 | JGI IMG/M metagenome (GOLD analysis project Ga0065711, IMG submission 59098) | Hoatzin crop microbial communities from Cojedes, Venezuela - Epithelial fraction 12 v2 (version 2) | ecosystem: Host-associated > Birds > Digestive system > Esophagus > Crop | place... | reverse complement strand
CTGGACAAGGTCCTGTGCAGCCTGCTGTAGGTGACCCTGCTTCGGCGGGGGGGTTGGACTAGATGACCCACAGAGGTCCCTTCCAACCCCTACTATTCTGTGATTCTGTGACTTCTGTGAATGGTGGCAGCTGCTGCAGAACTCTGAATCCTTTTTTTGTTTCACAGTGGACAGTTCAGGAAAGTTTATTGTTTCCTCTGTTCACTTCCCTGAATGTTTTATTGATGTTGCTACAGCTCTTTGCACAGCATAATGAAAGTCACTGATTTCTCAAGGTTGTCCTGTAACTAACGTTATTTGCTACGTGTGGTCAACCCATGCTTTGCGCATATATTTGAAAACACTCGTAAAATATAACACAATGTGTCAGAAAAAAAACTGGTGTTAGATAAATCTAGCTAGTCTTTAAAGCTGGGCTGTGGTGAGCATTGCTGATGGTGGCATCTCCTGCTCAGAACAAAACCACGTGCAGGATGTAACAGGATACTGCAGTGTCTGCAGTAGAAGTATGTTAACAGTAATTTAACCACACCATGGTCTGAAAACAGTTTCTGTTGATCACTTTGTGCCTCTGTTAGGGTTGGGACAGCATAGTTTTGGTTTTGAAAGTTGCCTGACCGTATCTTTTCCTCATAATATGTTGCTGTTACTTTCATCACAGCTTAATAAACTGCCACAGTTCTATGCTCACACAAGCCTGGACCACTTTCTTATTTTCCTGGCCCTTCATAAACAGAGAGTATGCCAATAACCAGTTCTACTACAAAAACTTTTCCTTCCCTTTGTTTTTACTTTACTGAGATCGTGCTTTTCACTGTCATGCCACACTCCAAGTTTGGATTGTATTGAAGGGAAATCATAGAAGGGAAAGTACTGGAGAGAAAGCTAGAGGGAAAGAGACATCATTATTACAGTACTCTTTAGGGCTGTGTCCATTCTAGTAAATTAAGCATGACCGGGAACATTTCTTAGCAATAGAACACAAATATACTAGCAAGCTCTTTCTCTGGTAAAACTTGTTCCAGTCCAGCTAGTACTTTATCCTGAAAATTCCCAGGGCCATTTCACGTTTCAGGGAATATTTCTGTTTACTAGTGTAGAGAATACCATGCCACTTCTGGACTGTGGGGATGTCACTGCTCCAGATGGCCTTCAACCTTTGTGTCTGCCATGCCATGCATGAGGCCTAACCAGATGCAAGCATAATGCTATACAGGTGTTTTTTATTAGGAGACAGTAAGGCTGCCCTTTCACTTTTTTTATCATGCAGGATGGTAGATCCAGAGCACTGTGAGTTAAGAAGGCCACCTGAGAAAATGTCCAGGGTTCTGACCAAATGAGTCTCATACTGTTCGTTTTGCTACCTATGACAGCAGAGTTCAGCCCATGGAAGTGATAAAGATACACAGCTTGACCACAGCAGAGGTTAGGTGAAATAGATAAAATTGTTGAATGCAAGGCTGACAACTTTCTATTCAGTGTAGCTCTACAAGTATGGCTACACTACGCTGAGTTGCAAGGAGTCCTGATTTTTCTCTGGATGTTGATATAAATAAGATTGAATAATCGTGGGTGGAGAATCTAGGAGATGGTATGCAAAACTCCATCTTGTGTCTCATGGATTTACTAACATATCATTGTCTATTTAGTTAGAGCTAGCAGTGATTGCAGCCCTCTTTGCCAGGATGAGCTCCTTGAAGGCTGAGATATGGTGATTGGTAGCCAGTACTAGCTAGCTGGTACTGCTCTCCCAGTCACTGAACCTCTTCTTCATAGTTGTTTCAAAGCATTGCCACCACTATGTGGCTTCTGATGATGTGGCCCATACACAGATGTGTGACATTGCTGGTGGAATTGAAAGACCTTTGAACTTGGGCTTTCCCCATCACTTTCTTCTGAAAGAAACTCAGACTGTGTCCATTGAAACCAGAGATGCATGTCAGCTCAATGAGGGTGGTGGATTTTTTTAAGACAGATATTTCTGCAAGAAAAGTAGCTTAGGTCTCATTCAAATTGCTACTGCAATTTAAGTTTCCCTCTAGGGAAAGGAAAACCCCACCTCAAGAATGGAAGCAGCACAAGGCATACACTTGTCAGTTTCAGTGCAAACTGCTGATGTAGAGTTAAAGTATCTGTTTAGGTATGCATTCAAATAACCAATGCTGATGTATGGCTATACTACAAATCAACAGAATAAGAAACGGGAGAAACGAGAATCATTATAGTTAACAAAAGAGGGGTACTCAATGAAATTTCTGACCAACACAGAAAATAGTGGGGCAACCATATAGTAAATATCAAATAATATCAGCAAAACTGGGGACAATGGAGAAGGATTTAACAGCTGTGGGAGGTTAATTTGGAAGAAGATACAGTTGGATGTGACTGGCGTTGTTGCATAATATCTTTTGAGCAACCCTGCACCTGATGAAGACAACAAAACACAACAAAAAATTGTTTCTCTGGCTAGGAGTAGTAGTTCTTCTGTAGTCAACACAGAGTAACAGGTTTTCCTCTAATGCTGATGAAAGAATGCCTAGATGGGAAAGTATGGACTTCCTAATAGTACCCTTTGTGTGAAAATGGTGTGAGCACCAGTTGTCTTTCTCAGACAAACAGAGGAATTAGGGACAGGGATTAATATGAACAATTCTTTTGGTATATATTGATTTAACCCTGTTCTGTGGTCAAGAGCATACACTGATTTATTTATTTTTTCTTAAATAAGATGTTCAGCGACTTGCTTCAGTCTATTCAGAGTTGCCCAGAGGGTTGGAGGGTAAAGCAAGGCAGATGGGCAGTGGGATCTCTTGCTTTTTCAAGAATAAAGAGATCCTCTACTCTACATGGTGATACCGCCTGATGAAGTAAATGGTCCTAATTTTAGCTTTCCGCTCTGAAAACATCTGTGCACTTCTGAGTCAGACAACAGAACCATGAGCTTCCTGGTTCCTGTCATAGCCCTGATTAAAAAAACACTCAAAATGTCATTCAGTAGGGATGCTATCTGTAGTGTGTGGGGTTGGTATTTAAATTTTAAGCTTCATAGTCATTTCTTGTGCTGATATTAGACACTGCACCATCAGTTGTGCTTTGTTATATGTTTACTGAAAACATCTGTTGTGCATAAAGTGACATTGAGTGTAATCTTATACAATCATATGTTACATTATGTGTCCTCTAGAAATAGCTGAGAAGATCAATCTTTTCCAGAGGACAAGAAAATAAGCCCAAGGAATCTGAGAAGTATGAGAGGTAGGAGATTTCTTTTGCAGCACAAACAATGGATGCCCTTCCAATTACAGCTACTATTCTCTTACACAATATTGCCTGTGTCCATATTCTGAGTTTGCCTGTTGGCTATACTAACTTTCAAAGTGGCTACAAGGTTATTGTCACATTTGACTTGGTAGAATAGATGACAATATTCTGTGCTCTACATGCACTATGACTTTGTAGTTTTATAGTTTGTTTTTTCCGTGATAAAACTATAGCAACTATAATTATATGGCAAGAAGTATGTACAATTTACGATTTACAGTTCCAGAGGAAATGGCTGCTTTTACTCAAGGTGCAAATAAAAACCAAAGATGCTTTTAGGTGAGCTGGGAAAATATCCTCAAGTACTTTGCATCTGCTAGTACCATGTTGAAAAAGTGATGTTTGGAGATTCCTGGTAATTATTTCCAGCATTCCTCTGCTCTTCATGGATTAAATTCAGCCTAAACATATGTACCATGTTAAAAGTGAGTGCTTCACATTAGGATATTTGTACATGGGCCGGCAATTAAAGTTGTGATTCTTACCTGTTGTTGGGTCAACCTGATGGTTAGTGGTTAATCTGAGTGATAAATATTGCCAATTCATTTTACTGAATGTTTGTTTCAAAAGAACAATGTAAAGTGACTTTTCACCAATTCTTTTAGTTATGGGGATGGGAATTGTGCCTATTTTCCTCTAAAGTTAAGAACACTTTTACTTCAAATTAATAACCAAGATCACTACCTTTCTATAAAAGGACCTTTCTGTTTAAAACTTTAAACACCCTGCTTTGGAAGCTCTATTTCAAATGTCAAGAGCATCATTTTTAAACTGCTCTTTTCTCTTCATTCTTCATTCAGTTTGCATCATTTTTTTCCTCTTTAATCTCTGTCCATGCTGCTGTTGGAGCCATACTTAGCAAATATCTAGAACTGCTATTAATTTCAGTAGGAATTCCTCACACCAAGGCTTCATCATGATCAAAGCTGTCAGTGTAATCTGTAATATCTGTTTTCTGTTTTGTAATATATGCTGGAATTGAAAATACCAAATACACAGTTTCTGCTGCAGTGCGTGTGGCTATATGAAATAAAAATTTCTATTACCAAACACACATAATCAGTTCTATATTTTTGCCTATTTTGAATTACATTGATTATTTCAGAATCCCACAATTACCTCCTGCAGTATAAGCAAAAGAACAGGCCAAAAGAGACGTGCTGTAAAATGAATGAGAAATCTGAACTCCCAAAGGTTTTTTATATTGTTGTAAGCGCAGTACTTCCACATTAAAGTATTCAAAATAGCTTTTATTTGTATGTACTTTACATACTTTATGTGTACTTTATTGTTCTACATGCATGGAAAGTCTCATTGAACAGACTATGCAAAATAAATGTTGAATAAAACAAGTGGCACTTGTTCCACGTTAAAGGCAAATAATGTCATAAACTTTATTTTGAAAGACTTTCCTTACATTATTCTGACAGAAGAAAGTCTGCATCGATAACCACATTTTTTGTTGTATCTGATGGTATGAATTTGAAGAAAAATGTTGCTCAAGTCAGAAAACTAATGTGACAGACCTAAAATCAAAATTATTTTGTCTCAAAGTTGTGTGCAAAGGGGTTAGATTATGATGATACTTATGTCTGTCTCTTAAGCTTATTTATAGTGACACATAGTGGTACCATATAGTGGCATTTCTAGAGCAGGGGAAGTCATCTTATTTTTTATGTGACAGAGTAATCACAGAGTGGTTGCTGAGAACCACTGTAAAATGGAAATATCGCAGAAGCTAGGATCCTTGACTTACTCGCCGACGTAGACAATGTGGTTATCTTCCACATTTTCACTAATTTGGTTACTTTTCTGTTACTAAGATAAATTGCAAGTAGGATTCTTTGCAGGTATCCTGATACAAGAAAAATACAGTTAATCTGTGAAACAAGTGAAATATACTTTACTCAGGAAAAAGGAGAACCTTTCTTCCAGTGAAGACACACTTTCACTGCTTCCTGAGCTGCTTTTTGTCTGCATTAACACATCCCTGCCAAGGCAGAATATCTGATCAAGGCTTTTAAAATACAACTGTACTATCTACATCCTCATCTATTTTTCTGTCTTACTCCAACACTGCTTTGATTGCTGCCCACCTGAATCCCCTCTAGGTCCTCATGTTGGCTTGATGTCAGTGCTGTGGCTGAAGTCCAAAGAGCTTGTGTGGTGGCACACTTTAAAATACGGCATACTCATGGTGCCTCCTGTAACCAGATGAATTCTCTGTTACTGTTTGGTGAACTAGAGATTTTATTCCCACTGGGACCCTCAGCTAAGCAATGGCCATGGCCAGTTCAAGAGAACCTGGTAGCAATTCCCTTTCCCAGAAATGCTAGGTTCTCTCATGCCAGAACCTGTTCAACATCTTCATTTCCCAGTATTGGTGTCCTTTCAAGTGGTCTCACTGGCCATCTTTTTTTTTTTTTTTGCAGGTAAGACGGTTTCAAAGACAAGGTACTTTTGTGCAAGATGAGTACACTTTGTTCAGGAAACGAGAAGTGGTGGTCCACGACTCATGCTTATCTGATATTCTTCTCTCACATGCATGCACTCTGCTGTCTGCCATTCAGACTGAACTGTGTGATCATGCAGAGTCTGAGTACGCATCATGACACTCCACAAATAACTGTGTGGGTGAGGTCTTCCTAATGACTTTACTCAGATGAGCTTTCTGTCTCTTCTTTGTGGTACTTTGTTGCATCCATAAATGAGTTTCTCCTGCTCTTTCGTTCTTTGCATGATTTGATTTCTTGTGCTGTACTTTGATTGTTTAACATCAGGCAAAAAATGCAAACTGGTGCATGCAGGAAGTATAGTTTTTACATGCAATTTATTTTACCTAAATGTCAAGGAAATGAGTTATATGCCTATTCAAGGACAGCAGGTAGACATCACCCTTCTAGAGAGATCTTCAAATGACGTTTAGAAAATCTTTGTGCGGGCATCAACCCTGGTAAACAGGACAGAATAGCAGTAGGAAAAGAGTCCTCATCTGAAATGATTCAGTTAGGGTTCTAAACAACTCCTCGCAAGGACGGACGGATTTTTGTTCTCATCTCTTACATAATACTGGTCTTACTCAAGAGCTAATAAGAAGTGTAATAAGAAAAAAGGTAATCCTTCTCTTGATTTCTCTCGGCTTCAGGATTAGCTAGCTCCACTGTTTAATAAGAAGTTAGTATCCCTTGACAGAGTGAGTCTCTTAGACACAGCTTTTAAAAACTGTGTTTGAGAATTGGTTAGCCACAAGACAGCAGCAATATGTGTCTATCATCTGGCCAACTATGTTTGCACATGAGTAGTAAATATTGTTTGTTACATCTGTAGACTTTATTTTTTGTAAGAAACAAAGCACTTGGAAACACTTTGAATTCGTCGTCTCTTTATGAACTAAACTATCTTAGCCCTTCGCGCTGGAAGTCCTACATGAAAAGCTAGGTGTGACTGCCTTGCAGAAAATGCATTATTTGCCTCCTATTTAAAGACCACGAATCACTATTTACATTACCTTTTGCAAATAGTAAGACTAGTTAAACTGCTCATCTTAGCATCTGTGTACAGTTCTCAGCAATCAGCTTCCTTTGTACTGTGTAAATTTGTCAGGAAGAAATTTGTCCTGAGGGCAAAGAGACACAAGGTATCTGTACACCCAGCTGCATATTGTGTGGGATTCACTCAGCAAATGTACTTCTTCCATGGCAAGGGCCAGTGTTAAGATGAAAAAGCTCATTTCAAATAAGAATAGTAGTTATCTGAGAAGTTAAACAAATTTCGTTTTGTGAGAGTGGTAGAAACCATACTTCTAAAATTCTGCCGTTATCAAAACTGACAGATTGGCAGCCGTGTCATGGGGACGTTGGGTGTAGTGGCCACTAGAACAGAACCACACCACTCTGACTTACAACTAAAACTTCATTTACTTGGCAGGATGGGTATAGTGGGTGTGTAATGATTCCTTTTCTGCAAAAGCACATGTGTGTACACACTATGTTCAGATCAGAGGTTTAGCCTGTAGAGGTCCTGATGCAGTCACGGCCCTTGTGTTCTGTAAAGTATTTCCCTGTCTTTAATCATGTGTTTTTCATTAAGTGGTGTGGGAAACTGAGAAGTGTGCTTCTGTGATTATGTGGGTTACACTTTTGAGAAGTGTGACTGTAAAACTAACAAAATAGTAGTTTAATAAAGGAGTTTTCAACAGCATAAATAAACAAACCTCCCATGCCTCCCAAACCAATTGAGCTGAATAATTCATTAATGAAGATGTCTAGAAAGAGAAATGAGGGTCTTCATTGCAAATGTTTACTTTTTTTCCAGTTGAACCAAGCGTCTTGTTTCTGAATTCCTTTAATGAATGCAGTCTGCTAATTTAGTGTTAGTATTTAACATTCAATTATCTATTTAGTGATTTAGTATTTAATTATCTGCCAGGAGAGAGCATGCATTCACTATGCATAGCTTTCAGGTTAAAGCAATACCAAAGTATTCAGAGACTTCTGTTCACCAGAACTTCAACCTCTGGAAGATCTCATCTTCTCCAGCTGTACTGAGGTTATGCAAGACAGCAGGAAAATATACTCTTCTGCACTGCAGAGCCAGTATGGTCCTGTAGGACCACGCTGTCATATAAACAGCTGTGAGCACAAATTTTTCTGAAGTGGAGCACTGACATCCAAAGCTCTCTGCCAAGAGCTGATGCTCTTCCAGTGTCATCAGCTCATCATGTTCCAGGCACCTGAGCCTGTCATGAGGACCACAATAATTATGTTCTGCAGCCTTGTTTTGAGCAGCTACTTCTGCCAATCATTAGCTAATCACTTTGGGGTGTAGAAACATACTGCTGGCAAGCTGCTAATAGAGGCCTCTGAGGCTGTCAATTAGTTCTCCCTCTTCCAAACAGTGCCACTGGGGAGCACTGAGTCACACAAATCTTCATCCCACCGCCAGCCATCTGGAGCCATTTGCAGGTTTTGCATTCCTGTCGTCTGAGTTTTCACTGTATTTACTAAAAGTGTTCCTGCTCTGCTGTTGTGCAAGGTCTCATGGACCATCGAGGGAGATTTACTGACTCCATTGCTAGCTTTATTGGCTGATCTCATGGCACTCATGTTGTTTGGAAACCTGACAAAATGCAGGATGCTAGCAACCTCATCCTCCCATAGGAATCACACCTATTAACAGGTCTGAGTCCCTGTGTCACTCATGAGAAAAGCTGTCTATCCCATGCTGGAGGGATAAGCCCTAGACACCTCAGGTCATGTGGGAGGTTCAGTCAAGCATTTTTTGCTTAAGGATGGATGGAGGGGCAATGTGCATTTGGTCGTCTCACTCTATGGTCAGGGACTGTGAATGACATGTGCTATCTAATCTAGTCCAATGATATGAAGGCAATTTCATTCTGCCTTTTCACCCTGTGAGGAAGTGAACTTTCTTCCCAGACTGGGCTCATTAAGAACAAGTATAAGCAGCAATTGGTCCTCCCTCCGTTATCTGCTGCTAGCAGCCGCAGCACCCAGGATGCTATACACTCCTAATGCATTTACCTCTTAGAGAAATGTAGGTTGTACTAGAAAACCCAGCTATCTGTCAAATATGTCCCTTATAGTGGTTGAATAATATTCCCAGGATCCTTCTTCTCAGTATGGCGAGGGCTGCAGCTACCTATTTTATTAACAAGCATGTTGCATTTTTCTCCTCGTGCATCTGAAAGAGCACTCAGCTTCTTTTGCTGACCTACTGCCACGGAGTTTACACATTCATTTATAACCTGCTATTCCCATTTCAAGCCAGTTATTTGAAATCAGCATGTGCTACTTAGGTCCTCACCACCATGAGTTAGCAGCACCAGAGCAGTGATTACCTCTTCTTGTGCATTTTTACCCAGCGTTGTTTAAAGCTGGTCTGACAACCTCTTGCTTCCTCTGATCTCTTCATGGGTAGAGATAGGAGCCTCAAGCAAAGAAGCAGCATCCTGCCCCTGTTCCTTGAATCTGCTACATGAAATTCAGCTCATTCACAGATGAGGACTTACTTGGGTCTAAGATCATTTTACCAATTCTAGGATGCTTTGAGCACTTCTTTTCGTTAACCAAAAGCCAGGAGAACCTGTTGATGTGGATTTATGCTTACATCCCCATCCAGACTCAGGTCTTAATCTGCTGTGCTACAGATTCTCTTCCAGTAGAGGTACAGAGAGTCATGCTAACAGTGATGGTGCCAGACTAACAAGGACAGATTCCTCCTCCCTTCCCATGCATGAATTCTCCCTGCTTGTTGCCGTGCCTAAACACTCTGCCCTCTTCTGCTAGCTTCCACAAACAAAGAAGAAAGACACAGATATCAGCTGCAACTAGCACCTAAGTGGAAGGTTGCCTTTCAAAATGATAAGAGGAGAACATCTGCAAGCTGAAATCTTTTCAGCATCTAGGGCACCTGTAATCTGTACTATTTGTACAGTGTCGTGCTCGTTCCCTTCACCACTTACATTTGTAAAGGGGAAGAGATGGCACTGTTTTTGTCTAGTGTGGATCCTTCTGAGGGTCCTGGCTGCTGCTATGCAGGAGAATACTACGCTAAGATACCAATTAAGCAGTAATCAACCATTTCCCCTGTCCTGGGGAGTACAGAGGCTCCATAAAACTTGTATGGTCCAGCAAGGAGTGTCAACCATGTAGGCTGGTGTCACAAATACCAATAACTCCTTGAAATCTACATAAAGAGCAATGCAGAAGAGAACTCTTGCTGCTTCTGCACAGAACCTGTGCAGAATCTTTACGATAACAACCTCACTAAGTTCACTAAATAGATGTTGCATTGCCGAATTTGTATACAGACTTATACAAACCTGAAACAAGTTTGCACCTCTGCACAGGCGAATACATAGACCCCTTGTTCATTTGCATGAACTTTCAAACTTTCATTTTGCTGCATGTAAAGCATCTTTCACTCATTTACAGGATTTCTATGTATCTTAGTAGCTTGTTGAAAATAAACTTTTGTTGCTATGAAGTTTTTATATGAAGATAGGAAAGTGATCTGAAGCTAAGATGGTTTCATTGTCTTGCCAAATACATTTGTCTTGATAAGGCTTGTCGTGCAGTAGTCACGTGTATGTACAACTCAAGTGAATTAACAGGTCAATAGCATACTACAAACAACAATAGCCCCCTCCAGAGTGGAAAGAGGGAAGAAATATCCGTCAACCTCCTTCTCTCCCATGAAAGAGAAGAGCACCTAGCCAAGGGATTGTTCAATGAAATTTGTTTTATAAAAATCAGTAGGCAGGGATATTTATCACCAATGTAGAATACCAAAACACTTACAGATTTTTATATTTTGCTATACCTGTATATAATATGTGATCATTGGCAACAGTTTCTATTGCCCTTGTCTCTGTCTTTCACTGTCATCCTGATCATGTAAAACAACACCTCATGTTGTAACAGTGCTGTAAAGTACTGACAGATGAATCCATCCCAAAGACTGGGATGAGCTGTGCTGCTGAGGATGTTTGTCAGTTGGCTTGCAGATCTGTGAGATGTGTTGCGCTGTGCCCAGGCTCACAGTGAGGGTGCCCAATGTTACCTGCTCTTCACACATGCGAGTTCCAGCCAGCCTGCTGTGATCCTCATCTGGCAGAGGGGAAGGATAGAACTGCTGTGTGAGTAGTATTATGTTATTTTCAGCAGATAGGCCCACTCAGCCATCCACTAGGCTAATGAAAGTATATCAAACCACTGAGAGGCAGAGCTTTGTTAATTAATTCGGCAAAGACAACTTGTCTAGTGTATCTTCAGGTGGCAGAAAAACTTCAAGGTAACCAAAAAATATTTATTCAGTGTAAAAGAAAATCTGCACAGAACAATTCTGAGAAAATTCTGAAAGAAAAATCACATCACATCCCATGGAGTTACATTTACATATTGATCAAGGCATACACTGAATCATTATCAAAACTACTAATGCCAGGACAACCACTGTGACTCTTCAATACCTATGCAACAGACAGTTAAATATGTAATATGTATTGCTATAAGTCACAAATTCCAAGCATTAGCAGAGGCATATAAAGTCTGCAAGTGAGCAGCCTGGGAAGAATAAGATATTTTCCTTTGAATGGTCTGTAGTCCTATTGTCCTATCCCCAGCCACTGAAAACTGGAGAAAAGGGAGAGGTAGAAATGAGTTGTTTCTCCTTTTTAGTGCCATGCCTTAAGAAATGTAATTGGGGAAGGAATGATATCCTGAAATCACTCAAAGAGGAGCTCGTCTTTGTTACTTCCTTTTCTGATGATGTTTTCATCAGCACCTTAAGAAGCTTATCAGTTTTGCTGTTACGGGGAGGGACTATATTAGCAGATCTGGAAATGAGCAGTAAATGATAGAAAGACCAAATTTTCAGAACTTCAGGAAAGTATCCTCACTGTAGTGTTAAAGCATTTAATAAATCCCAGCTTTGCTTATAGCCCATAGTCGCAGACAAAAGGGAGCTGAAACTCTCTCTGCTAAGTGCCTTCCTACTCTTTCTGCAGTGGGTACATGTTTACTTCAAATATTTAATGCAGATTGGTAAATGAACTTGTAAATATTTAATAAAATCTATGCAAGAAGCCTATTAGTGACTATAAGCTGAGGAAAACTTCCTGAATACTTACTTCCTTTCCATACACCCTGAAAAAAACAATGAACTGGCTATAGTATTTGTGCACTCTGTTGATGGTATCATGAAGGATTAATTGAACATGCATTACTGCTGTCATAAAGATAAGGTTCTCAAGGCTTAACTAAACATATCAAAAGTGTAAGTTAAGACAAATAGCAGACATGTCTCATCCAAACAAGCTTTTTCCCATCCCCTCCTTATTTGACTTGCTAAAACCTTCACAGTACAGTCTAGTAGAAATCAGTTTTATTATTCAATTCTTCAGCTTCTAAACCCAACATTGTAACATTTCAGAAATATGGAAATACAAAGCATTATTAAGCAGACAAATAACATTGCTATCACCAAACCTGGAAAATAATCATATCTTTGTTCCAACACAAACAGCCTTTGAAACTTTTGCTAACATCTGTAGGTGATAGAGTCCATTAGCAGTCACTGTGACTCAGTTACAATGTTTGGAATAACACTTGTAAACAGGGAAATACAAGATTGCAGCCACTGTATACTGTGCCCATAAAGTGGATTGGCCAACATGGATGGGTAGTGGGTGATACCCCCCCAGCTGTCAAATCTGCTGGAGTTGTCCTCACGCCTGAAATCAGGGGTTACTTACAGGACCTCCAGACCTTACTCCCAGACTAATTATGCCAGTCCAGAAAGATGCAGTGATTTTTTATGCAGAACAGATGGATTACTAAGGAAGGTTTTCCTCACTTCCCCTTGCAGTGTTCTGTCCCCTGGCCCCAGAAAGCGTTTCTTCTTCACCCCTTTCATTACCAAGAAAGGATTTCTTCCCTCAGGTGCCTGACCAGTGTTTGGGCTTTTGTTTCCGGAGCTGCTCTTTCCTCAGCTTGCTGAACAAGATGCAGTACAGAGGGTGGAGCTCGGCTGCATCCACACTCTCAGAAGTCTGTCTGCCTCCTGCCTCCTGAAAGCTACACTCTACTCCATGGATTCCCTCTGCACATGGAGGTGTTCTGTTTGGATCTGGATATAGGTAAAGGCAAGACTTTTTATCTCCAAAGTAACCTAGAATATGCAATACTCACTTTTCCCATAATGGAGATACTTTAATGCATTGGCTAACATTGCACGTGTATCACTTCAGGGTTAGTGGATCATCAGGGTACCATAATGCATTGTCATTGGAGAGGTTATACTTGTATGTATCTTAAAATGTTCTGTGCTGGCATGGTGTGATGTTACTGTTGTCTTGCCACAATATATGCCGAAAACACCTTTATACACACATTTCAGAATAACAAATTAATAATACCTTAAAAATTAGTGGCTTTTGTTACTTTATTAACATAAACCATCACTTTCAAGTTTAAGGCAAACTGTTAAACACTTTTTCTGTTATACTCATGTTTGTCATTAAAAAACCAAAACCATTAACAAGTCCTGGAAAGATTCTAATTGGTTTCTGTGTGTCTGCTTCCCTGATTGTTATTGCTAAAAGCAGTTGCAAAGCCAGTAAATACTTTAATAGATATCAATACAAAGTTTTCAGACTTTGTAAATAAAGAGAGGAGCTGGATGTGCAGTGATAGTCCTTCAGTCCTACTTCCATGTTTGTCACTCCTAAGTAAACAGGAAAAAGAAAAGGCAGGGGCTGTAAACTAGAAAATTTTCTTTTCAGAAAGACATGGAAAAAAGTCTGTGCGTTATCTGTTCAAGGGATGATCATGAGGTGTCTCTGAGATATGAAAAAAAGGCAAGTGCAGAGCTTCCACAAAAGAGATGTACTTACATTTCTCCCATAATATCCTCATAAGCAAGCTCAGGAAGCATAGACTCTATGAGTGGTCAGTGAGGTGCATTAAGAACTGGCTGAATGATAGAGCTCAGAGATCTGTGATTAGCAGTGCAAAGTCTAGTTGGAGGCCTGTAAGCTAGCAGGGTTCCTCAGGGGTCAGTACTTGCCCCAGTAGTGTTCAACTCCTTCATAAATGACCTGGATGAAGGGACAGAGTGTAGCCTCAGCAAGTTTGCTGATGACACGAAATTTGGAGGAGTGGCGGATACACCAGCAGGCTGTGCTGCCATCCAGTGAGACCTGGACAGGCTGCAGAGATGGGCGCAGAGGAACGTGATGAAGTTCAACAAGGGCAAGTGCAGGGTCCTGCACCTGGGGAGGAACAACCCCGTGCATCAGTACAGGCTTGGGGTGGACCTGCTGCAGAGCATCTTTGTGGAGAGGGACCTGGGTGTGCTGGTGGATGACAAGTTGACCATGAGCCAGCAGTGTGCCCTGGCTGCCAAGAAGGCCAGTGGTATCCTGGGGTGCACTAAGAAGAGTGTGGCCAGCAGGTCGAGGGAGGTTCTCCTTCCCCTCTACACTGTCCTAGTGAGGCCTCGTCTGGAGTACTGTGTCCAGTTCTGGGCTCCCCAGTTCAAGAAAGATGAGGAACTACTGGAGAGAGTCCAGCGGAGGGCTACGAGGATGGTGAGGGGACTGGAGCATCTCTTCTGCGAGGAGAGGCTGAGGGAGCTGGGCTTGTTTAGCCTGAAGAAGAGAAGGCTGAGATGGGATCTTCTAAATGCTTATAAATATCTGAAGGGTGGGTGTTAGAAGGATGGGGTCAGACTCTATCCAGTGGTGCCCAGCAACAAGACAAGGGGCAACGGGCACAAACTGAGGCACAGGAAATTCCGTCTGAACATGAGGAAGAACTTCTTCCCTCTGAGGGTGACGGAGCACTGGAACAGGCTGCCCAGGGAGG
>Ga0065711_1043476_pt1 | contig 14709 bp, 12 predicted proteins | sample Hoacrofraction12_FD_59098 | JGI IMG/M metagenome (GOLD analysis project Ga0065711, IMG submission 59098) | Hoatzin crop microbial communities from Cojedes, Venezuela - Epithelial fraction 12 v2 (version 2) | ecosystem: Host-associated > Birds > Digestive system > Esophagus > Crop | place... | reverse complement strand
TTTTTTTTTTTTTTTTTTAACTCCCTGTTATGTGGTGTTGGTCTTGGATCCTCCTCCTGGCCAGACAGATCTTATGGGAAACTTGGTTATTAATCAGATTTTGCAGTTTGAGGGGGCGGAAATAATGTTAGAAATTGCTATATAAGGAAAGTTGCAAGCACAAGCGGGTAAGCAGAAAGCTCTCGCTGTCCTTGTGAAATGACTGCAGCTGTTTCTCTGTAAAAACACACTCGTACTTCCTCTGCTGCAACTTCTCACACCGCTCAAGTTCCCCAGGGGAAGTGAAGAAGAAAACTCTTCGGAGAAACAGATCAGGAGTGAGAGAGGTGATGACTGACTGTACCAATGGCACAATTTGGGGATTTTGGGGCATAAAATAGACATGATACCCACATGCTTCTCTAGGTCACAACCATTACTAGCCATCCATAAACCTGAAGCAAATTAAACAGTAAACTTAAATATTTAAGAGGTCTTAAAATCAAGGGAACTAGTTAACAAGGAAAGCCTTCAACTAAGGGATAGCATGTGTTACAGACGAACGCTAGTGCCAACAGGGCAGTAGGGGAATGTGGTACCTGGGTTGCATTCACGGTTTCCCTCGGGCTAGAGGATGCAAGAGATGGCATACAGGCATGTCAGCAGAGGGGTGAGCAGAGGGAAGCTGCTGTGTCACCCTGACCTGGCCACGGCGGGAAGGAGTCCTGACATTTGCCTCTCCACCCTCTCCAAACTGTGGATGTCGGCTGAGCAATACCTGACTAACGCATACCTGAGGGATGCTAGAGGTGGTTTCCACAACAGGCCTCAAACAGCCTTGCCCAGGTCACATTTCTGTAACTGGTTTGGGCTTGGGTTTATTAACCAGCTCTCATGGAGTGCAATGCTCAGGTCACACCGTCGTGGCACAGGGATCGAGGTGTGAAGCCTTTGGGATTAGAAATCCCCTACAGCTCCCCCAGGTATTCAGATGTCTCTGTGCCTGTATCAAAAAGGGCAGCCTTCTGCTAATTTTTTTCTTTTTTTTTTTTTTAAATTGCTGTCAAGACCATTCCTCCCTACCATCCCAGCTGTGAGAAAAGCAAGAGCATGAGCTGATACTCAGATGCTCGGTCAAGTCCCATCCTGCCACAGCCTGAAGCAACGTGCTGCTCTCCTGCTGACGGCTCAGCTCGGCTCCTACTAACCTGCCATGGGCAGGAGCATTCAGCTCAGGCTCCCCAGGCCACACAGTCCCCCTCTTACCCAAACCATGTTCAGTAGATTGACTTTCTCGGAAGCATTTCTTATTCTGCTAGGTCATTCATTCAAATGCCAAAATTGTGACTCATTAAAAGGGCAAGCTTAGGCTGAAGGGGGTGCAGGAAGGAAGAAAAATAGCTTGCGAGAGCCTTCCTGTTTATCCACGGCTTGGGAAAAAACCAGCACAAGAGAACACACACCCCGGCTCCATTATCTGTGCTGGCACGGCGCTGGCTTGGCGCTGTCCCTTACCACTCCAGGCCAAACCCGGCTCTGCCGCGAGCGTGTTTGCTTGAGAGGAGTTTACTCGAGAGAGAAATCTGGCCCCCAGAACCTGAATGCTTGCAGTGCGTGAGTGAGCGGGCAGGCACCGGGAGCCCCCATGACAACACGTTGCGCTGCTGGCCCCTGGCCACACCGGGGAGGTCATTTTCTTCTCGACAATTAGTGAAGTTGTGGCATCGCTAAAAGAAGTTGAATAAACACATTCAACCCGGCCGGGTCCCTGGTTTGCTCTGTTCTCACCACCCTTCCTTCTGGGCGCGCGGTGGGGCCCCAGCAAGCCGGAGCCCGATGCCTGCGCACTGCGCTTTCATTCAGTCCTCGTTGGAAAGGGCTTTTAGGAAAGAGGAGGAGGGGGGGCAATAACCCTTTGGCTCTCTTTTACAAGAAATGTCTTCCCTTTTTCTTTTCAGGGAGAAAAAATGCCAGCTTCTCTAAGAAAACTGCAGCAAATGGCTGTTTTCATGGGACTGTTCAGCGGCGGGGGATGCATCGTGATGTATAATCTTATGCAAAGTAGGTCTCGGTGCTGTTAGCAACCTTATTTCTCCTCTGCCCTTTTCATTTGCTTTTGTGTAGCGGGGAAAACAGCAGCATGCAAGATGTGAAAAGCAGATGAAGTTAGGGGAAGTGTGGCGGAGCCTCTGGGTTCTGCCTCTGTGGGCTCTGCTTTGTTCAGCCCCAGCACTGCTTGCTCTCCCAAGCGCTGTTGCACGCATTCCCAGAGGTGGGTACTGTGTAGGGAGCAGGTTGCTGTGGTTGGGAGAAGGTCTGGTTCCTGAGGATGTGGGCAAAGTGAAAGCTTAGGCAATAATGGAGGTTTTGTTTCTTACTGAGATTTTACAACTGGGCAAGAAAAGAGGACCATCTGTGAGAAGGTCTTAAAGCCTAGCGGTTTTATCTGTAAATCTGTGGTGCTGGCCCTCAAACACAACACGCCTGTGAAATGCTAAGACATCATTAGTTTCTCCTGAGTGAAGGGCAGATAAGAGTGCTTGGCATTAAGAAGACCAGGATAAGGAGAGAAAAGCTAGACAGGTAACATTGCTGTTTATAGACAGCTGTAGTTGCTACATGTCTTTGGCCAAGGATTCGAATTATTAGTTCAAATGATAGAGGCTTATTTTTTCTAAATTGTTTCTAGATATTTAGCATCAGACCAGAAAGGGGCTTTGCCTCTCTCTCTGGGGGTGCTATAGGCCTTTTGGCCCTATGCCTCTCCATTCCTGGTACTATGAAATTATATTGCTTTTCACCTACCCTTACATCAGAGGATGCTGCCAGAAGAGTGTAGTCAAGCCTGTTCCTCAAGCCTCGAGATAAGCTCTGAAATCTCCCCTTCATTTTACACATATTAATACCAAATCAGACAAGGCTGGAAAGCAGGCTTCAATTTTAGGCAACTCTTGCCCTCAGGCTCTGGAGTGCATGACAGATATATGATCCTCTTACACTTTAAAATACTGAATCTGGCTTTAACGAGGATATTAGCATTTTTTAATTTTCAGTTTCAGCATTGTTATCTTGAAATCTCCGGGGGGGTGGGAGGGGGTGTGGAAGTCATCCCCTGTGCTATACAGAAAGTCAAAGGGCTCATTCCCCACATCACTTAGCTGTGCAACCAAGCGGTGCAACGTGATGGCCACTTCTTGCTCTGTTGCAATATCAGTGGCCACCGAGGAGCTGTCTGATAACTCAGTGATAAGCCAGCTGGGCTGTTGAAAGGACACTTTCTGCTGCAGAGTGTGTCCTCCTGCAGCCTCCAACAGACAGGGGAACCACACTGGGACCCTTCCTCCCCTTGGCCTGCACTCAGGGCTATCCAGTTCCTTCTGCCCAGTGCACAGAACTGGCTCATACTGGGACCTGTGAGGAGCAAGTGGCTTCCATGGTGGTGGGAGCAGGAGGAGAGGGGTGCTTCCCTCCCATTCCTTCAGGTTGAAGGGAAGTTTGCATGCACGTGGTCTCTGTGAAAGCCTGTACAAACACTCGGGTAATCCTGTTTTTATTCACTCTCTTCACCTCCACACCCTCCTCACAGGATCGGTCTCCCTAGCCAACCCCATCATCCTTTCAGTTCTCCTACGGAAAACGTGTGGACGAACAGATTAGTTGGACATTTTATGTCCGATACACAAGGTGCTGACAAGGAACAGCTGAGGAGGAGCAACAGGAAACTCGAACCCGTTTCCCCTCCAGCCTGCAGGATGAGCACAACATACTTTTAATGTGGTCTGCTTGCCATGATCCATAGGCACTAAAGGGCTGGTGTGCTGCAGCCCCTTTTACTGGAGCTCCTTAGCATGGCCCAGGGGGCTGGGGAGGACCAGTGCAGGCTGCAGCCTAGCAGAGCTGTTTCTATGCCAACTGGATGCTGCCCGCTCACAGGGGATGCCTCTAATTAGGGAGAGGGGGCAGCATCCTTCTGCCTCATGCTCCAGGAGTAATACCGATAGGCAAGAGAGCAGGAAACACCTTACACCTTGTTTTAAACTCTGTGGAAGGTGAGAGAAGAGTTGCCAGAGTAGGATTTTCACACGTGCACACTCTTAGCTTAACTCTGCCCTTCTTGATGTCGAGAGAGTGAAGTTAGGCTGGCGTGAAGCGCATCTAGAAACCGCAGCAGGAGCAGGCAAGCCTTAAAACTGTTTGTAAGCAAATCTCTGCCTCCGTAAGGCAGGTCAGCACATTTCCAGCCCCACAGTTCTGCATTGTGCAGCGGACACCAATGGACAGCATTTCCCAGCTCTACGTAGCAACCAGACACTGATAAACAGCAGTTCGCCACCATTGTCCTCCATATGCCAACGCTGCAGCATCCAGTCTGCTGCGCTGCTGTTGCTGCTTGACCATGAACTCTCACAGCGCTTCTTTGTGCCTCCCCTTTCATGCATCCGTCAGTAGAGTTGCAGCTTCATGGCTGCCATTTGAAAAGCTGTGTCAAGGCCACAGTAAGCTTCACAGCAACAGCTGTTCCCATCTCCCACCAATGTCTGAAAAATAGTCTCCATTCTTCAGGTATTTTCTGTACCTCCTCTAAAAAAAAAAAAAAACAACAAAACTTAATTGCCTCCAGAACATTTTCAGATATTCATCGTTACATTTTTTTTTTCTCCTTTCCCCTTCTTTTTTTGTTCCTTTCAGATGACATACAAATGTATGAAAAGCAGGGAGACACAGCCATAAGCTGAACTGCCTGTCACCATGGAACAGGCTATATTCAGAGCCCTCTTCACTTAAATGAGCTGAATACCATTACAGTTCAGCGCTGCTTCTCTGATGTAAGGGTGCATTTCCTCCTTTAGCCATAATTCTCCTAATTAATAGTTTTGGAGCGTTTTTCAGGGAGGGTGTGCTAGTCTGAAGGAAATATCTTTCTTTTGTTTTAACTGATAATTTGATTTCAAGGGGGTAGTCTCCTCACGACCCTGTTTCTCTCACCTAGAAAGTTTTGCCAGGACCCAGTACTATCAGCAGGCTTTGGAGCAACTGAACAGCAATCCCAATGCCCTGGAAGCCCTGGGTGCCCCCCCTCTCAAGGTTCACAACATCCGACTGATGGATGGGAGTAACCGTGTGGACACAGAAAGAGCACAGGTAGTGCTGGGGAGGTGGTGTCGCGGGGTGGTGACAAGAGATGAGCTAGGGCATTTTCAGCCGGTCGTGATTGCTTTGGGGGCACGGGAAGGCAGTAGGGTGGGATGCCAGTTGATTTGGAAGAAGAATGGGTTCCCAGAGTGTAAATCTATGCTCTAATGCAAGGGACTAGAAACAGGAAGAACGGTATCTTCATTTCGTGCTGTATGGGTGTCGTACAGACAGCCACTTGCTCACCCCTTTGCTTCCCCCCCCAGCACGATGGGGAGGAGACACGGACAAAAGCGAAAACTCGTGGGTTGAGATACAGTTTAAGAAGACAACAGAGTAAATACTAATAATACTGATAATAATGAATATGCAAAACAAACTATATACAGTTTTCTCACCACCCGATGACCGAGTTGGGGTCAGTCCCCTAGCAGCAATTGCGGAACGCCAAACTCACCGATTTCACAAAATTCACAAAACACCCAAAAAAGACCGAACTCCCATAAAACTTCAAACTCCCGTGAAAGAGAAGATTCAAACTCAGGGAAACAAGAAAGAAAAATTCCTGCCCCTGTGGCCAACCCCCATTCGTAAACTGAGCATGGTGTCTGTGGTATGGAATATTTCCCCTGGCCAGCTTGGGCTGGCTGCCTGGCTCTGTTCCCTCCCAGCTCCTGCACACCTGCTCGTTAGCTGAATATGGGAAACTGGAAAAAGTCCTTGATTTCATAGCAACAACTAAAAACACCAGTGTTATCAGCATTCTTCTCGTACTAAATCCAAAACACAGCAGGTACTGGGAGGAAGATTAACTCTATCCCAGCCATAACCAGGACAGTGGACACAGCACAGAACGCCAAGGGACCTCCCAAGCTGGTCAGTCCCCCTCCTGCTGCTGTAAGCCACAAAATCATTTCCAGAGACGTATCAAAATCCATCTTTAAAACAGCAGCTGCCTCCGTCTCCCCGCCGGGTACGCCCCACTCTAGTTTCTAAAAGCCTTGTTCAGAGCCCAGTTCTACGGCCGCTCACCAGCTGCGCTGTGGTACGGCGCAAATGGTGCTGCGATTAAAGCACCCCAAGTCTGCGCCGTGGAGGATGGTTGCCCGGCGCGGGGCTGAGCGTGCCGGTTACGTAGCAACTGGAGAACGCTGCGCTGCGTGCTGAGGTATTGCACAAGGCTGCCTTGCATCAGCCCAGGGCTGGGCTGAGGCAAACCTTGCAAACGCAAGTCCACTTCCACTCCGGGCTGCTGCCTGAAAGGGACTTTCCATCAGTGTTTGTACCCTTTATTCCAGGGCTGGCTGCCCCTCTGTGTTTTTCCTAGTGACACAAAGTATCCCTACAGACCTCTCCAGGCAACTCTCTGAGGGATCTCGTCACATTTCAATAATTTTATTCCTCCTGGTGACTATTTTTGAGTCCTGGGAACCAAGCAAGGACCGTAAGGAATGGGGCAAATGTGCCCTGAAGGAGGTGGGTTGTCAGGGCAAGAAAAATCGACCTTCAACCAACTCACATAGAATTCCACTTTCCATCTCACTCCAGCCAGGCATCCCCCACGTAACACCCTGGGCGAAAATGTTTTCCAGGTTTTGGAGATTTTGCCAGACAACATATCCAAGGACAAAAATGCAGGGAAAACACACCACCTCTTATGCTGACTGAAAAGGAGAAGAGAACCTGTCCCACCAATGTGTTCCTGTGTCACTGTTTAAGCACTCTGGTTGCTCGGGTGACTCAGGGTGAGGTCAAACCCTGCCTTCTACCGACCTCACCCAAGACACAAACCACCAACTTTCTTCTCTGCTATTTCATTCTCCTGAGCATTCATATTCTCATGAAATAAACTAGTTAATCATCATCAATGATTACATCACAGATCTATTTACTGACTCTACAACGTTCCCAGCTCCTGGGCCTGCTGAAGAATCACTGGCATTTTCCCTTCATGATTACAATACCACCAGCAAATTCTACACCTGAAACTTTTGTTAAGCTTTAGACCGAGTGCAATTAGCTGTGGTCACAGCTGCAGCTCATGGCTTTGTTTGTTGAACAACTGAGTGGTAGAATTTATGACACTGACAAAAACCATTGAACATCTCATTGCCTTGATGCGTGTTAATGGGCTGATCTGTAGAGGCTCCCAACCTACAGGCTTCCTATGGTGATGGGAAGGTCTAGCACAGAGTAGGTCACCTCTGGAATACCGTGCATGCTGCTAAGGAAAGGTGTTTGCTCCTAAGTATTTCTGAGAGTGAGTGGTTTTCCCTGGGGGTTGCAGCTGTAACACAGTACATTCTTTCAGCAGAGAGAGATTAATGTATGGCAAAACAGACTTGTATAGCCACGCACATGTTAGCCGTTGGAATAGCTTAGTGAAACTCTGAAATACAGTTTTAAAAAAATAGAGTTTAAGTTGAAAAGAGGGTGTTAACGTCTTTGACTGTAGAAGGGGTAAATGTCCCCTTCGTAACGTGGTTTACTGAATCTTTAATGTACTTTTACATTTGCAGATCAAGCTACCAGTGTCTGGAGCAAAATCAGCAGGGGACCTCTGTATTAACTCAGAGATGGACCACTCCCGTCAATGGTGCGTGCTGGGGGGAGGGCTGGGAGAAATGTATAGGTGCAGGGAGAGAAGTGGTAGGAGAAAGAGAGCGGAGCAGGATATTTGCTTTAGTCATCCGCGTTGCTGAGATCAGGCACACAAAGGAAGCGGAAGTTCACATCTGAAGGCCTTGTGGAAGGTTATTACCATCATTACGACAAAAATGTAAATTAGTTGAGAAATGTATTGAGTTCATCCCTATGAATACAAATAGAAGAGCAACATGAGCCATTCATCTGTGTGATATGTGTTCTGCCAGCTATATCTCAGTATACACACAAATGCCGTGAGCCAAGGTAGCATATTGTCCCCTCCCACCCCTCCTCCCCGAGGAGGTGCAGAGGCCGTTGAACAGCAGTCCCAACTCCAGTCTAGTATTGTGTATTGCAGTAGGGGAGTGACACATTACATCACAACCTATCAAGGTGAGCTGAAAGTCACGCAGGAGGTTTTTTCAAGCTGTTCGGTAAATGCGGTCCTTGTAGTTAAAAACTAGCGCTAGAACACATCCATTACAGTACAAGGATGCTCTAACTCCACATCATGTAGTAGCGACTTTACCTTTTTATAGCGCTGAGGCCTGAAAATCCCCCTTGTCAAGGGTAAACTGATCTCTAGAACCGAGCAAAGAATTACTACGTGAATTCAAAGTCTGTCTTCCACTGCAGAAGAGGATATTCCATTAGACGCAAGCCTCTTTGCATGTACTTGTTCTTGCAGTTTGTTAGGCACTTCCGTTAGCTCTATTTAGAAACCCAAAGCTACAACATTTTTGTGCAGCTGCCACCAGCCGTATGGTAATGTTTTCTTTTCATAATTAGATGAGCACGACTTACTGAATTTCTCTTCCACGTAACTATGGGAAGCAAGGTGTAAAATGACTCAGGGCCAGACCTGGCCTCCTCCCTGGTGACCAGAGATACCCCCAGAGGTCCCCAGCCACCTTTCTTGCACACCTACGCTTCTCCAGCGCCTGGGCCCTGGTCTCCTCACTCCTCCTCATCCCCTCCTCACAGATGGAGGGAAGTAACAGTTTCCTCCTGTTTCACTGAGTTACTGTGAGGACAACTGAGGATTGCAAGATGTTAAACTACGGCAGTAACTGAAGTCCAGACATATCTCTCATATCTGTTTTGTTTTAAAATGAGCTCTGCATGTGTTTCTGCAAGCTTAAGAGGAAAAAAAAGCCAAAAAAACCATCTTTGATAAAAGGGTTTACGGCAGACGAACCTGTCAGACTCAAGCCTCTCCACCTACGTACAGGGTCATGCGCACAGCTCCACTTGAGGCTTGGCAGGACTTGGTGTCCTTGCACCCAGCTGAGGAGCTAAGAGGAACCCCCAGCAGGAATAACAGACATGCCAGCAGGCTGTGCTGGTGGGGCTCTGCAGAGCGTGCACAGGGACATTTCCAGTGGAGACCAGGGGGCCACCAGGCCCACACAGACACAGTTAAATGGCACCAGGAGGTGAGCGCTCTTTGCAGGAATAGTCGAGGCTTCTAAGCCACTGAAATGCTTCTGACTCCAAGCATGCAGCCTGTCCATAATGGTTTATTTAGTTATATGGTTATTAGAAAAAAAAAAAAAAAAAGAGAGCAACAGAAAAAAGGGAAATTGGGAGTGCGTGAGCTGGTTTGGCCCTGGAGGAGGAGGCGGCGTTCACTCCAGCGCAGGCAGCAGGATGGGAGCACGCCCAGAGGCGAGGGCAGCCAAGGCATCAGTCCTGCAACGGGAGACTTGCCTGCCCCGAAGCAAGCGTAGGGAAGGGCCGAGACCCCAGGCCATGCTGAGGGGAGCGACCAGTTGCTCCTTCAAACCCTGCTTTAAACGAGGCAGCTGCTTGTCCTGGGTCAGGTGTAGGCAGAGGGGTAGTGAAGGAAGAGCCCTGCTGCAGACCCATCGCACAGAGGTGTGGCAGCCTAATTACCTAATTGCATGGACTCGGCACCAATGCCAGCAAAAGTAGAGCTGGGCAAGGGCCAGGAGCTTTTGAAAAAAATCATATCTTAGTAGCCCAAAATAATAGTCCTTCCGAGCTGGAAAAGCAGCATGAGCAGTCTCACAGAAGTGGGCTTGGAGCAGAGCTTAGAGGAAGGAAAAGGTTCCCCTTCAGTGTCCAACAAATGCAGTTTTTCTTCTTTGATTATCCACTGTCTTTCCCTGTCAGGGTTTCAGCAGTCACATTGAGCGATCACACAGTGTTCAGACTCCTCCAAGCCAGGATAATTCCTTAGCAACACGGTCTGGCTCCAAGGCTGGAGAGGAGCAAGGAATGCACCCTCAGGATGGAGAGGGAGAAAGGCACTGGGTCGGGGGAGGAATGTCCTATCTAAAAATAGCTGGCAGGACTTTACTTGAGTTGCAACAAATAGGAACACGCATCCCAGACCTTTACATCGGGGCTGTGCTGTGCTATTAGGGAAAACAGCTTTCAAGAGTGCCAATGTTTAAAACACTCGAGAGAATTTTTAAAAGCAACAAATGCATGAAATGATTTGTTTCGCTGTGCCAGCTGTTTCTACACCAACTTTACTACTATATTAAAAGTGATTGAAACAAGTTAAAAATCTCTTTTGGTTTATGTCAGCTGGTGCCTTCAGGATGTCACCTTGAAACTGAGGGATGGTCAGAGAATTCCTGTTTACCACTCCCCGGTGGAAAGCATTAGTGTGCAAGAAGGCTAAAAATCAAAGGCAGCTGCTTCCCCACCTCCCGTGGAGCCGAAGGAACCATTAATCGATTGCATCCCGCTGGGTCTGCGAACAGGCACAGTTGCCACAAGTGACAATTTCACTTAAGCGGGTGCACTGAAGACCATTTTCTCTCTAAGACTGACCTCATCATTGTCATAATTGTAATTTCTTTCTTTTGCTGGTTTATTGATGTGTTCAGCAGAAGCCTGAAATAAATATCTTGCAAAAGACTTGCTGTCCCAGAGAAGTCATGTGCTATGCCCTGTGCATGCTGGTACTATGAATTTGAAATAAACAAACAAACTACCAGGAAACTGAGCTTTTCTACAATCGCAGACCAAAGTCAGGACAGCTGGACTGCTCTGTCATGGCTAGAAAACTAAGTCAGCTTCTCAAAGTGATTCCCTGGCTGCTTTGGATCCCTCCATTTCTCAGCAAGGTGTTCCCTAAAGCAGGACGGATGAAGCAGCAAAGGTGAAGCTCAGCATCAGCCCCCTCCACTCCTAATGAATAAGTCACATATCAGCTAGATTGGCACCCTCACAGTTATCATTAAGAAGCTCATTAGACAGGCGGGGCCACTAATCATAACTTAGGAATTCCAGGAAGACACTTGCTGCTTCTCCTGCTCACGCTGAAGGTTACTCAGAAGCAGCCACTGCTTCACAGCAGCACTGCCCGACACGAGTTTGGGAAAGCGCAGTTACTCAAGGAGGACGTGCAGGACAAGTAAAACACTGCCACAGGTCGCTCTGACTACAAGAGATTTTGACTGTGCCTTGGTTCTGTCAATCAGGTAGAGCATTGCCCGCCACCAGAAGCAAGTTGAGGAATAAGCAAAAAATAAACCCAAAGAACACCCTCCTCCCCACCCCAAACCACACATTCGAACAATTACAAAGCCTAAGGCACAGTCTGAGACAGCGAAGAGATGCAAGTAACCTTCCTGCCTTCATTCCCTGAAGTGACATGGAAGCTATTAAGAATGCCCAGGAGAAAGACTTTTTTGGGTTTATCTGTAACAGGGCAGCTTAATCAAGCTGCAGCGAGAGAAAGCCCAGACCTTACACCACTCAATTCCCTTCCCCCCCGACTCTCAACATCCAAATTTGAGTCCTAGAATTCTACCAAAGGCACAGGCAATGCAAAGCTTTTCAAGAGTAACGAGTGTAGACAGAGAAGGGAGAGCTGGAGCAAAGAATCATTAAAGATCAGTGAGCATTTTCCTGCTCAACAGTGACCCAGCAAACTGGGCGAGGGGGCTTTAGAACAAGTCTGCAGAGCAAACGCCAAAGCAAATGGAGGAAGAGACGGACTGGAGGAGCACAGCAACAGCTTCTGTGACAAAATGGTTTAGAAAGAAAAGAAACAAAACAAAACACATTTGAGATGTAGTTTGGGATTCACAAAGAGACCTGATCCAACCCGAAGAATGCCCGCCATGCCAGAGGAAGGATTAGGATGCATCAAGGAGACAGAGCCTGTCCAGGCTCTAAGATCGAAATCACTGCTACCTGGTTTCATAAAACAAAATACACATCATGTGATTTAAAAACATTAGCCTTGCACTACTGCAGCCCACCTAGCAAGAAGACCCTGGGAGATGTGGAGATCTCCTGGCTAACCAGTATCTCAGAGCCTGGGCAACTCCAGCTTTTGGTCACTGAAGACATTTGACAGGGAATCAAACAATTGACAAGGAAAAACCAAGTCACCCACTTTACATCCATCAGTTACCACTTCCCTGGCTGCAGCTTTGACTCCTTACCGACCTCTGAAGAAGCTGTAGAGAGCAACCCCAGCCCATTCAGTCCCTCCCTATGCTAGGAGCACATGGCACATACCACCATACACCTGCCTTTGTCACCACCATGTGCTTGGAAAGCCTGGGACCTGCAGTGGCTGCAAGGTGCACAATTCTCCAGGAAACTTGGCCACAACCACCCCAGCCGGCAACACAACGCTTGCTCACCACCCTCCTGTGCCTTGAGCCAGCACGCACAACGTCCCTGGTCTGGCCTCACAACTTGCTGCACCACAGTACCACGGGCTCTAACCCTGGTTACCCCAGGCCTGAGGGGCTATCCCCACACAAACCGTACCAGTAACGCCGGGCATTTGATTACCTTGCCTGGGGGAAGCAGAGCTTGCATCTCTCGCTTCCTCCCTAGAGGCCTGGCGGAGCACCCCTTTAACTTCAAGCACCCCTGGTCATCCTAACCAATCCATGGGGTCATCAAAGCTGTGAGAATGAGCAGTATCACCGTACCATACCAGTCTTTCTCTAAACCAAATCTTTTAAACTCAGAAAAGGAAGAAAGCAACGGGTGGAGCCAGAAGCCAGCATATCAGCAGGGGGGAACAAGAGTAAAATAGCATTCAAATCCCTGTTTTTGTTTTACTACCTAATAGCAAACACAGAATTTCTTACCTCTTGACCTTGAAGAGCCTCAGAAGCCACTTCCTCTCCATATCTGAGCTCATTTAGGATGCACATATTCAAAGGGAGAAAGAAAGCAGCAAGCTAGTGTGTTCAGTACCAAGTTGCTTTGGTCATGTGGTTCCCATTAAATACACCACAGCCCCTGGCGACTGCTTTCAGAGAGGACACAGGTGCAGCAGGAGCAGCCAAGAGAGCTGGAGCATGCCAGGAAAACGGGGAGAGCAAAGGTCTCAGAACCATCAGCAGCTGCTGAAAGCCCAAATAACTTCAAGAGGGCACCTGGGCACCCCTCTTCTCCTTGCAATCGTGTAAGGAACACTGGAACACATTAGGGTGCTTTTAACTTTGTTAGGTCATCAAAGCACTAATTCATTATAATTATATTGTGTTGCATGTCACTCAACACCAATCTGGACAACCATTTCATTTTTATTAAGAAAATATTCATCTTTTGATAAAAAGCTCCAGTTAAACTCCTTTAGAAAGCCATTCTTTTCTAACTGCAGAATGGTTAAGGAGGGGCCTCTGGAGATCATCTAGTCCAACTGCCTTGCTCACAACGGGGCCAACTAGAGCAGATTGCTTGGGCTGAAGATCGCCAGCGACGGAGACTCCACAACCTCTGGACAAGCCGTAACAGTGTTCAACTATTCTCACAGTAAAAAAGCTTTGCTTTGTTTAAACAGAATTTGCTGTGGTTCAGTGTGTGCCCGTTGCCTCTTGCGCTGCTGCTGGGCAGGACTGAGAAGAACCTGGTTTACTCCTCCCCCACAGGTATTTATAAATGCTGATAAGATCCCCCCCAAGCCTGCTCTTCTCCAGGCTGACTATCCCAGGTCTCTCAGCCTTGTTAACAGGTGCTGCAATTCTTTAATCATCTTAACCATTTTAAGTGTGTTAAATAATTTCTTTTAAATTGGCCTGAAAATTTGCATAGTTCCTTTTCCAGTTGTTGGTGTGGCTAAAAGAACCATCCTCCCCATGACCTCTGCTGGATTGCACGTTTATTTCTTACTCTCTAGTTTGATTTTAATAGCTTCTGCCAGGCAGTCGTCACCCTCCAGGAAACTATCAAGGCGGCAGGTTGCTCGGGGCAAGAACTTCTTTAGTAGGCAAGAGCTTCCATCGCGCTGCGGGGCCAGCCGGGCCTCAGCGGGTGCCGCCGGTAAGGCGGTACCCCGGCGGCTCAGGAGATGCTCGCGCGAGGACTGGCTGAGAGGCGCCCGTGCGATTCAGGCTGTACGCTGGGATTACACGGTAATCGAAGAGATGGGCCACGCCGACTTCAGCGTGTCGCCAGTTTACCGGTGATTCTCGTTGCACAAGCCAAGACTCAATGCAGTTAAGCTGTATGGGTTTACAGGAAAAAAGAGAATCCCTTCAAGCAGTTCAGGTCCCTTTTCTCTCCTAATTTTGCAGTAATTGTTGTGGTCCTAATGCTCTGTTTTCACTTTGATGAATCCTAACCTTTTCTTAATTAAGGGAGATTTTATCACACCCATATAGACTTAATTATATTTTTTCTATTTTATAACACTTCCAGGTTGTATTTTTGTAGAACCAAAATATGTTACAGAGCTATACAGTTGTCAGCTGTCTTATAGCAGGAACAATTAATAAAATTAAGCAGTGCTAGAAGAGGAAATACTTTTCTCACCTCGCATCTAGTCGGTACTCTGACTTCCCCCAGGGGAAGTCACATCAAGCAAATCACAGAATCGCAGAATGGTAGGGGTTGGAAGGGACCTCTGTGGGTCACCCAGTCCAACCCTCCTGCCAAAGCAGGGTCACCCAGAGCAGGCTGCACAGGACCTTGTCCAGGCGGGTCTTGAATATCTCCAGAGAA
>Ga0065711_1043466_pt1 | contig 14709 bp, 8 predicted proteins | sample Hoacrofraction12_FD_59098 | JGI IMG/M metagenome (GOLD analysis project Ga0065711, IMG submission 59098) | Hoatzin crop microbial communities from Cojedes, Venezuela - Epithelial fraction 12 v2 (version 2) | ecosystem: Host-associated > Birds > Digestive system > Esophagus > Crop | place... | reverse complement strand
CCTGCTGGAGAGCAGCTCTGCGGAGAGGGACCTGGGTGTCCTGGTGGACGACAGGTTAACCATGAGCCAGCAGTGTGCCCTGGCTGCCAAGAAGACCGATGGCATCCTGGGATGCATTAAGAAGAGTGTGGCCAGCAGGTCGAGGGAGGTTCTCCTTCCCTTCTACACTGCCCTAGTGAGGCCCCATCTGGAGTACTGTGTCCAGTTCTGGGCTTCCCAGTTAAAGAAAGATGAAGAGCTACTGGAGAGAGTCCAGCGGAGGGCTACGAGGATGATCAGGGGACTGGAGCATCTCTCCTATGAGGGAAGGCTGAGGGAGCTGGGCTTGTTCAGCCTGAAGAAGAGAAGGCTGCGAGGGGACCTTATAAATGCTTATAAATAGTTGAAGGGTGGGTGTCAGGAGGATGGGGCCAAGCTCTTTTCAGTGGTGCCCAGTGACAGGACAAGGGGCAATGGGCACAAACTGAAGCACAGGAAGTTCCAGCTGAACACAAGGAAGAATTTCTTTACTCTGAGGGTGACAGAGCCCTAGAACAGGCTGCCCAGAGAAATTGTGGATTCTCCTTCTCTGGAGGTATTCAAGACCTGCCTGGACGAGGTCCTGTGCAGCCTGCTGTAGGTAACCCTGCTTCGGCAAGGGGGTTGGACTAGATGATCCCCAGAGGTCCCTTCCAATGCCTACCATTCTGTGATGCTGTGAATGAAAAATAGCTCCATGTTAGCCCCTGTGAAATGCAAATAACTCTGATGTGTTGATTTTTTAATTAATTATTTTCTCATCTAAACTGTTTGTTCATCTCTTTGAAAAACTACCCAGTTCTTATGAAGACTTCAAAAACAACGTCTAAAGATTCGTCCAAGTCCAAAGCAAACAAATAAAACTGTAGCCCAAATCCAAGGTCTTCTCCAGTCTTCTCAAGCCAACATGTTCAGAAATTCATTTGTCCCTCTGGGTTAGCGTTGTCTCCCTGTGCTCCTCACCTCAGCTTTGGCCCAAGCCGCCTTTGCCATCCTTGCCCTTAGGACAAGTAACTGGGCCAGTCTGACTTGTCTTCTGGGGTGCACTGAGTCAGTAATGTGCTGAATTGCCTGGCAGATGAAGCAGTAGTCATTCTCATGAACCAATGAGGCTGGGCAGTAGAAGAGTACCAGGTACAGGTGGGACTTTCAGACACACTGTCATACCCCAGAAGCAAGTGAGATTTGGCCACCTGAGTCATTCCAACACTTTTTTGAAACCACCACACTCTGCTTCCACGAGTATCTTTTCCACTGTTGTTATTTTTGCCTGAAGGACTCTCCCCAAAAATTATCTACAGCACTGAGCAGGGTTTCTTGCTCCTCTGTCCCTCACCCTGAGAACAAGCCTAACTCTCTGGAGCTGCTGCAGAGGGCTGCAGCCCAAATATGAAATGGGGCCAGGTTCCTGGCTGGATGCCCTCCCAGCCTGGTCCTCAGGAGAAGAGACAGATGGACGCGGAGAGCTTTCCAGGTGATCTGGCCAGTCCAAAGGCACAGGCACTATTTCCTGGCACCCTCACCCATTTTCCATCCCTTCCATGCTCTTCCTTGGGGACACACTAGGGCCTGAGTTCCTGCTGAGACAGCAGGATATATGTGCATGCATCCTATGTATGAGTGACACCTACTACCTGGCTTTATTTGGCAGGCTGGCTGACACCGAATTCCTTTATGGGGAAGAGTGGCCCTGGGAAGAGGAGAAACACCGAAGACAGCATTCAGTGCTGAGAAGAGTCAAGAGATTCCTCAGCGTCCATGAAGGCCCTTCGTCCCCGGCTCACCGGCGCTACAGTCGGCAGACAAGTGAGAATTCTGTGTTTTTCCCAGCAGATGAAAAGGGGCACATCAGACGGTTGCAAGAAATGCACACAAGAGGGAGACACTCTGCCTCAAGCTTCAAGAAGAAACATGAAGGGGTTGACAGAAGTAACAGACTTCGTAGTAGCAGAGATCTAGGACCCATAACTGAAACCTCAAGGAACGAGGCACAGTTTGACGACAGCGACACCTCATCTGAGACAAATAAGCCAGTTCCTGAGGTCATCATCTCTGAAGCCGAGGAGAAAGCACCTGATGTGCTGGGCAAACCAGATCTGCAAACAGAGGGCACCTCAGGCATGCCAGAGGAGGAGCTCCAAAGGAGCCTTGCTGAGGCAAATGTGACTCTTGTGAACCATCCTTTTTTCCCCCCAGAAATTACTACATACTTCCCAAGCTCTGGGGTGCATCAGTCACTTCCTACTGTGATAGGGGACCCCAAGCATGAACCCCATGGTAGTAACATATCCAGTTTCACAACAGATTGTGAAAGAAACCTTCAGCGATGGAGCTTACCGAGCTTCCATAGTCAGAGCACAGTGTCAAATGTCGACACAACACAGCCTTTAACAGATTCTGGGACAACTTCACAACAAAGGACCTTCAATGATGGAAAAAATGTTACTTCTCCTGCTGCTCCAGAGACATTTGAGATGCAGCACATATGGGAAAACCTGGATACTAAAGAAACAGCCATAGTAGAATTTTCTAATGAGAAAAGTGAAAGAAAACTTTGACAGTGCTTCCCCTGGGTCTGACCGAACCTCCTGTCTTCTTTTGAAAGTGGTTCTCATACAGATTTGCTGAAAGTGCAGAAGTGCAGACACGATGCTCAGACAAGTCCTGAGCAAGATCCCACAGAGGATTTAGGCACCTAAATAGCAGGCATTGCAGTGATGTGCTTTAAGCCACTTGGTCGCTGGCCTGAAACCTGTGATCCTGTGGGGAAAACATTTATGGGGAGAACTGAGAGCCTCAGGGGCAGATGCAAATCAGCCAGCACACACAGCAAGGAGCTGTATAGGCTCACCTAGAGGAAACACTAAGGTTATCGGAAGAGCAGAGGTGGTTCTGCCCACTTTGGATCCACCCTGAACATCACCACCTTTGGCCGCTCCTTCAGATTAAGGTCCGTGATGTCCTTGTAAGAGCCACCAACAGTTTTGGTTTGTACTCAAGTGGCTAGAAGGGGAGGTGTGGGCTCAATTCCCTCCTCAGCCTGGAGAGATTCAGCTCATCATCTCTCATTGCCTGGAGGAACACTTGAAAATCAAGCTCCTCACTTTTGTGAGACAAGAGCGTGCCCCACTTCTGCTGAAGCTATGCCACCACAGAAAGGAAAAATAAAAGGATTAAATGTTTAACCTCATTAGGAAGAATGAAAGAGGCAAAACTGTAGATGAGCTGCGCATGGGAGGTCTAAGCCTTGGTCTCTGCTCCTTGGAGTATCTATGTTGTGTACCTAGTGGCTGTTTATTGTAAAACGCTGTTCCCAGATGGCCTCCCTGATGATGACAGAGCTGTGGCACTCTCTCAAGAGGTGGTGGAGCTGCAGGAGCAACTGAGCTTAGGGCTCCACTCTTGCAGAGATCTTCAGCTGGCTGTGCACAGGCTGCAGCCATCCCAAAGAGTCAACCAAATGGCTCGGGACTGCTAGCAAAAACTACTCTCCACTGCCTTCCCCTGTTCCCATGCTGCCCAGATGTACCACACATGTTCTCCATTAACCCAAACCCAAGCTAGCATTCGGTGGCTCCCGCTGCTCCAGTGGTAGCCAAGCCACCTCCTGGCAGCAGCCTGGCCTTTCAGCTGCTGCTCCTGCAAGAAGTCTCAAAGCAGGCCCCAAAAGCAGCAGTGACTCTGTTTTTGTCTCTCACCCATATCTACATGAACACAGTCCAAGGTGTGACGCCAGCATTCCCCCATGAGTGAGTATCCAAGTAGATGGTGTCCTCAGACAAGGGAGAGACCAGGTATCTCAGGGGCTGGGAAGAACAGAGACAGGGGGAGATACAGAAAATTATGGGGGCTGCAGCAGCCAGCAAGCAATGTGGACTGTAAGTACAGCAAGTCCACTCAGCTCTCTTGCCCAGAAGATTGCACTTCAAACAACAGACAAATGTCTCTACCAGGGTAGCTGATAGCACCAATGACTCCTAGGAGTCTTCAGGACCCCCTGAAGCTGGGAAGGGAACCAACAGATATGCCTGCTTCAGCTCCTCTTGCCAGCAGCTTAGGTGAGGAGCCCTTGCAGTAGGCTGTCAGACACAGCAGGACTCTGCTATCTCATCTGCGCTCCCCACTTCTTCCAGCTTCGTTTCAGTCTGGGAACTGACTCCTGTTGGTGTGCTTTAGCCATGGTCTGAGCCGTGCCACCCTCTGAAATCCTTCAAAGACATCAGATAAAAGTACATATCTCCCCATCAGGAAGCAGAGTACATTTAGCCCAAGGAAGAGCTGTTCAACCTCATACTATGGGAGCTTCAGGTATGCAGACAAGCCAAGCACAAATTTACCAGGCACCTGTAAGGGCACTTCTTCACACCATGAGATGAGGTGACACCAGTGTCTGACAACACCTGAGTAGTGAGGTTTGATCACAGTTCTGGAGTAAGGCGTTCTGGTGCAGCCTCACGCTTGCCACTGTGCAACAAGTCCTCAGGCAAATCAAGTTGCTATGCTCAGGTTTGACCAACAAATTGAGAACCTCAACAAGTGAAATTATGTTGGAATAAACAGTACCTTAGCCTAGCAGTCCTATTTTCTGGATGGCCCTTACTAGGCAACACTGGCAGCATCCTCTAGCTTTTCAGTCATCAGAGCCCCAGGCTTCTGCCTCTCCTTGGGGAGAGGACTCTATCAGCCTGTGACGATGGTGGAAACATATAGCTTTCCCTTCCCTACATCAGCAGAGGAAAAAACAATCTTCCTCCAGCATTACCTCTTTAACCCCTATTCCGTATGTCTTCTTTCAGCTGAAGCCACACTTTTCAATTCCATACTTTCTCGATTTAATTGCATCTGCAACTGTCAAAGAACGCCATTTACCACCAAGCTTAGCTTTAACAAGTGGTAAATTTTGAGTATAAACAATACACTTTAAGGATACCCAGACAGCTCCAGTCACACAGCAAGACACAAAGTTAAAGTAACTGCTGCCCTCCTTGGGAGCCTGAAACACTCCTCTGTAGCACTTTGTTAAAGTCAGGAGAGCAATACAGGTTTTGGGGGAGCTTGGCCACACTCCTCCCAGCGGTACATGTATAGCAAGGGTTTTCAGTGGCTATGGAGAAAGTCTGGCCTGTCATCTAGCTCTCTTCTCACAGCACGTAAGCTTGAGGAATGGTGCTTCTCTCTGTAAGGGAATTGAGGCCAGAAATTAGGAAGGGCTGTAAAGTGCCCACTACAAATCTGCAATGAGGGTCCAGTCCCACCACATCTCCTCACTCTCCTCCTTCACACAGCTTCTACCAAGGCTTAAGGTGTTGGAGCAAAGTGCTCATCCTCCCTGACCCAGACATCAGTATGTTTCATCCTGGCACTGCTAAGCCTGAAGAAGCCTTCCCAGCTTCCCATCGTCCTGCTCTGCTCATCTTCCATCATCTTCTTCTCAGCCTGGCTGCTACGTAGGATGCACGCTGCTGCTTTCCACCAGGACGTTATGCATCTCGAGCAATGATTTTGCTGCCTCTCTCGCTCACTCTGCCAGCACTCCCTGCCCCAGCAACTGTGTTAGTTCTTCGATGGAGGCTAAGGGTGGCCACGCAGTAGCCGTTAGGTAGATAAAAGCTTCCTGGAGGTGTCCATTAGACATGTAGATGCAAGTTAGATTAGGAAGGACAGCTCTGAAGTCCCCCAGTGTAGTCTGCAATACACAAATAGCAACTCACACACAGTGGGCCAGCTCCAGGTTAGCTATAATATTCTGTTCTTTGCTTGTAAAGAAGCTAGTGCTGGGGTGAGTTATCAGAAAAATTCCTTCTCCTCCTTTGGGCAGTTATCTCACTTTTGCAAATATCTGCGGGGTCTGATTTGTATTAAATTATCTTTTGGGATTATGTGCTGTCTTAGGCACTTCTCTCAGTAAACTATTTACCTTAGTATGGTAAACAGACTATTTTAGCAAACCCAACAATTTACAACTCATATTCACCAGCATAAACAATGTCAAATTATTGCATTAATAAAAGCATTTTGAGAAACACAGTCATCTTGACTGCACTGTACTGTCAAGCAGCACTTTTGGCAAGGGCTCGACCTTCCATGCAAGTCAACTTGATGTCTACCAGGAACAGTGAGGCAGACCTACAGAAGTTGGCAAAGCTGGAAAAGACAGAGGAGAGAGTAGGGCCAAGGTAGAAAAATCAGGCAGAGCGGCAGCTTGCTCCTGTCAAATAGTGTTATTCTTGAGCAGGGTGAGATAGATCAGAACAAAGAGTGGGCCGGTCCCTTGCACATGCTGCCTGACTTTCCACCTGTTTCTAGGATGTGTTCGTGCTCTGCGCTGGAATTCGTAGAGCTGAGGTGTAAGTGCAGGGACCGACCAGCTGCAGGGACATGTCCCACCACCATTAAAATCTTCTGTCATAAATAGCAGATCACAAACTCCGACTGCAAGCTCATGTTTAAGGAATATATATGTATTTTAGGTATAATGGAAATGTATCAGTGTGTTGTCTGCTGCATAGTAGGGAAAACAAAAAATACCCTGCTGCTGTTAAATGAGTGCTAGGGCTTTATAGATGTTTGTTTGTCTTGGTTTACAACCAAACAAATGACATTTTCTAGACAAATAAGTTAGCTCATGGTCACTCTGTTCTTTAAGAGTGACATGGGCAAAGGGGAAACAAGGCAAGACTGGCCTGAAATACATGGTAACTTCGCACAGCTCAATCTTGTCTGCAAAAAGAGACAAGGGGCAGCAGAGTCCCCGGTGCTAAAGGCTGACAGCCTGGATGCCAAATGTGTAACACAATGCAGCTGCAAATAGAGAGCTGTCAAAGTGTGCACAGGAGCGAGGGAGTATTTCATACTGGAAGGCAAGATCAGTATTTCAGCGGTACCTACAGGCAGACCATCTCGCTTTAGTAAGGCTTCTTGAGTCTTACAACTGAAGCCTTAAAACCTGAGGGGCTGCAACCGCCACGCTGCCAAGGCCAGGAGCGGGTGTTGCGTTTGGTCCGTGCTGAGCACATCCGGAGAGGCGGCAGCAGCAAGGCCCCAGAACCACCAGCCCCTGCCCCAGTGATGCCGCAGTGGGGACGGTCCCCAGCTCCCCACGGCCCAGCCCTGCCTGGGACGTGCCTGGTGCCCGGGACTGGGGCTGCAGACATTTTTTGGCTTTAGGGAGACACAAGCAGCCCCAACTCCCCAGCATGTTCCTTCTCTCCCCGCCAGGCTGCAGAGCAACCTGGATTTTCAATTGCTGTCACATCCTCTCCTCTCCCTCCTGGAACACTGTAAGAAAACATAAAATTAAACTGAAACAGCGCTAAATCCAAAGCATGTTTTGTGTGGTTAAGTTTTATTCACGTGTATGGGGGCAGTGTCAGCTTTAGCAATCCAAACAGATACTCCATTGGGTATAATTTAGGTGAACCTTCTTTTGCTACGTCAGCACATCTACCAGTGGCTGTTTCCGACCTCTGCCAGCGCTGAAGCTGCTGCCGCTGCTGACAAGAATGGGCTGGGCAAGGGGTAGTAGATGTTTAGTGCCGGTGCGTTGGTCTTGTAACTCATCTGAGGTGGAGGGAGGCTGTGGCATCCCCTTGCAGCTCCCTTTGCAAGGGTTGTGGTCTGGGTTTTGTAATGTGACTGCTGCTCCCAGCTGCCCGCACCGCCGAGGGACCGAGGTGTCAGATGCTAAAAGCAGCATCTGACCCAAGACACAGACATTAAACACTGAGACCCGAAAGAGGAAAAATGTGTCGAGCGAGAATGCACCCAAGGGAAAAAGCAGGTTTGAGAGATGGCGTAAGGAGCAGGGAATTGTGCGCAAGGAGCAGTGTCGGTTTAACCCAGCAGCCAGCAACCAAGCACTAGAGGACAATTAACTATCTATCCCAGCCAAAACCAGGACAAACAGTAGTGGAAATTCATGGTCACACAGGCATCAGTCAAGTTCTTGTTTATATAAACTGGTTGGAGCAAGCCCATATAAAGAAAATTTATGTGGCACTAAGGAAAACAGGCTGGACAAAACCCTAACCATCGAAAACAGTGAGGAAAAGGAAAGCAGTAGGAAATGAGATGGAAACTAGCACATGAGAAGAAAAAAAGGTACCCAGACCAGACCAGACTGGGATTAGTTTCCCCCACTTGTAACTGCTATCTTTTCAGCCTGGCACTGTTCAGCATTTTTATCCTTCCTGCTCTTCTGCAAATCTGAGTGCTGAGCTGATTTTGCTTCGTCCTGGGAGCTATGATGTCTGTCAGTTATTCAGGAAAAATTGTTTCTCAGTTATAAACATACAGATATTGAACCAAACTATAAAATTTGGGAAAAGGATCACCCCAAAGCCCTTAAAACCTTGGGGGGAGAACACGACTGCATTTAGGTCCAGAGTTTCAGTTAAAGCCCTTCTTCACACGTGCGTTGAAGATCATTACATTAACATTCGGGTTACGGCAGAATAAATGTTATTACGACTCAATAGTAATCCTTCCTATGAACAGCTTTTGCAAACCCCACTCTGTCATTCCCACGGTCAAAAATGCAGTAAAACGCCGACATAAAGACATCTCCTAAAATCCAGAGCGGGCCGCTGCGAGTGGCGATGTCGAGAGACTGAAAGCCGCTCATGCAGAAGGTTTGGTCTTCGATAGACTCCTGGGAGGGAAAGCACGTGTCCTTGCGGCAGCCTGCTCCAGCCCCGGGGCGGGGAGCGCACGGGGAGCCCGCGGGTACGCACCTTTATGACGTACTGTTCTGCTGTCAGCCTGTACTCGTGGTGTCCGATCGTGAAGCTTATGTGAGGCAAGCTGGACAGTCTTCTGCAGTCTACGAGAAACTGTACACGAGGCACTGGTTGACACGGGACCGCCTTGCTGTTTTTTAAGTACTGCCCTTTGAATTCAAGGCTTTTGTGGCAGGTAATAGTGATTTTAGTAGAGAGAAACAGCACCGGTCTGACTCATGGCCCAACACTGCCCTCCGGCTTTCCATCACCTGCACTGGGTCAAACCAGCTGCACAGCCCAGACCACTGCACCGAAGCCCCCAGGGCTGATGAAAAGCCTTGTGAGCTCCAAAACGAACGAGATGAAGGGGGACTTTGATGTCCCCCCCTGTTCGACTCGGAAGCAAAACTGAGTATGTGAGCCCCAGTGAACCCACGTAAGCGAGGTCTGCTGAGCAAAAGCCCTCTGATGCTCTGGCCCAGACTGGGTGGAGGGAGCTGCCTCCAGCCCACGCAGGGAGCACCCTACGGCTGCTGGTCACCCCAGTCCCTCCAGTAACATCATTGTTTTAGGGTAAAAAAGGCAGTGAGGAATACAGCACTTTATACTCTGCCCTGGAGTGGGATTTAAAGAGCAGAAGAAGGACTAAACTCTGGCATGGCCATTAATTTCCATAAATAATACATTCACTTACAGTAACACAGAAGATCATTTCCTGGCCTTTCTAGTTGTTTCGTGAAACACTGGCATGTTAAATGGCACTGCAGAATGCTCCAAGCCCCAGAGGGATCTTTGCTGTAAGCTCTGGTGTTTAAAGTCATTGTTTTAGAGGCTCCCTATAAGGAAGAATGTACTTTTTGTTGTTGTTAAATCTGCTGTATGAAAACATAACCCTAAATCTTGTGTACACTTATCAGGTGTCATACCACTAAGACAAAATAAACCATGGGATACAGAGGACAAGGGTAACAGAGCCAGTATAATGGTTTGTAGGCTATGAGAAGCAAGACATAATTCATTTACATAGCTAGTACGTCCAGAACAAATTAATCCTCGCTGGAAAGAGATAAAAGTTCTGGTAAAATCACCGATGGATGCAGCCATTTACACGATGATAAATTTGAGCCAATATACTTAGCCTGTCTATGATTGCTATGAAAACAGCCATAGAAAGTCATATTTTCAGGATGCTTTTCACAGAATCTGAGATGCTGGCTGAGTGCCCTTGTATCAGCACTGGAGTATGTAAATTTATACTGCAACGACCTGTTCCTTGTTTGTATTATGCTAATATAAGTACATTGGAAATACATATTTTATCTATATCCATTAGTATGTACCATTACAACACCAACTTTTTATCAAAGCATAATGTTTGACATGTATCTGAAAATTTGAATAAAAACAAAATTTAAGGTGTAATTGAGAAAGACTCAGAAGCCTCAGGAGTTACACGGATGCCACTCCAGGTCCTCCTCTTACAAAAGGAGGCAGATTAGAAGTCCACTTTGTCTTTGATCATTGCCCAGTGCACTGGGCAACCGTAACACTCTTCTTTTTCTTCCAAGTGCAGTTTTGGGTCAGGATCAAGACAACTGCGAAGTTAACAGAAGCTTTACGTGGGGCACTGGAGCTGTGGTGATACAGTAAGTACCCGTGGGAGGCAGCCAAGGGCTAGCAATAAGGCACGGTAAAAATAAGCTGCTCTTTCCCTGGAGGCAGGTGGGTTTAGCTATCTCAGGTTTGTTATCTCAGTGCTTTAGACGTTGCAAGGGTTCGGTCAAGCCGGCTGAAAATTGCAAGATTGATTGGAGATGCAAAGGGCAGCAGAGAGACATTCCAGCCTGGCTTGTGGGAAAGCCTAACCTACCTCGAGCAACCTCGGCTCACGCAAGCGCCCCAGAGAGGTGTGGGGAGCCAGGGATCGCAGGTGTGGGGCCAGAGGGGCCATGAAGCAGTTCATCAAAGCCATTTTGGCCTGCTGGAGGAGAGATGGAGGTGCTCCTTGGAGGGCAGCCAGGGATGGGAAAGGGTGGTGGGGAGTATCAGCAAGGGGCATGCAGGAGAAAGCAGCAGGGAAAGGAGGAAAACCAGTGAGGAGACAGAAGAATAAGGTTCAGGAGGGAGACTAAGAGATAGAAAGGGCCATCCTGCACACCAAGGCTCATCTTCCAGCAGCCAGCATTGTGAGCAACACAGCTGTGCATCCCACCTGGGAGCCCTGGCACAACACTGCCTACTCCACTGCAGGCTGGCAGGGAGAGGTCCTGTCAGCGGAGCCGGTGTCGGGCGGTAATTACAGCACCTTTCCCTTTCCATTCGGTGCTGGCAGGGCTGGCAATCAGCACCAAACCCCTCCTGGCTCGGGGGAGTCAGTGGCTACAGCTGGGGACATGGAAAATCCTCTGATTTTCCAAAAGGAAATTATCTCTGGTGCGGAATATGGATCGATTCCACAAATAGATGCTCCCATTATTTCCTCACACACCAGTACTGATGAGTACAGGAGAGGAGGTGGACGTTTGGGGGGAGGGCTGGGGCAGCAATGCAGACGAGTCAAAACCAGCTTGGCTCTGAGTTCACTGCTGTCCTGGAAACGGGGCTTTCACCGGGACCTTTTTGAGTAATTAGCTTGGTTATTTTCCCACCCTGCAAGCTCTTTGCACCAGATACCAGTTTCTCTTCCTCTCTGGCTGTTTTCTGGCTGTAAAAGTTTTACCTCTCCAGTATGCGACGGACTTGCCCCAATATACTCCTGTAACCTCCTGATTTGTGAAGAGGGGCCGGTGATAAGAGAAGTGCCCGAGTCAATGATGGCTTCGCAGCCGTGGGAGCAAAATGCCACCCGGCCCTGGATCTTTATACTGCAAGTGAAAAACAAAGCATCTTTAAGCACGTGGCATATACACTAGGGCTGAAGCAGCATATTATTGCTAGCTAAAGTACCAGAGTATGGACCGGAACTTAAAACTAGCTGCAAAACTTTGCCAATCTTAAAAGACAAGAAAGTCTTCAGAAGACAAGGAAGTAATAAAAGGAAATTGCACGAGGAGGATGTACTCTCTGTGTCATTGATGTCGTCATCGATTTATGGAGCAGGAGGAGGACTGAAGGGACACTGACTACTTTGACCAAGGTTAACAGGAAAGATGAGAGCAGGACCTGGAGCTGGATTCAGTTCCTGGGTGCCTTAACCTCTTAACTGAACAGTCCACCAAGAGTCAAGTTGACCACTGGTGTATCGTATTAAAACGTATTAAAATGCTCTCCCAGAAACTAGCTCCCCGTGTCACAGCACATTTAGAGAGCTGATAAACCCCGGTCTCATCCTGGCAAGCCCCCTCTTTAAGAGGCACTAGGGTAAAATACTGCAGACGAGTCCTCCTGCATCTGTATTGCTAGGTGTTTCTGCCTCTGTCAGTTCTACCCAGGGAGGTGAATTCCGCCAGGAATTTCATACACACATATGTACATACATACTTGCTCAGGTGTATTTGCCAGTAGCTTTTCTCAGTGACTGGGACCCAGTGGATTGAACCTTTGTAGAGGGAATGGTCTATCCCTCCCAGGATCAACTCACCACCATTCTCGGTGTCATCTCCTCTGAAAGCAGAAGACAGGTTAACACAGACATGGGAGTGTGCCAGCATGTGCCAATGAGATTACACTTAACAAGCAGAAGACAAACCACAGTCCTTTCTAAATTAAGATATGGATGGCTGAAAGGGATTATTTCTAAATTAGAACCACGTATGTCCTAACTCGGAGCCTCCAAATGACCTCTGCGAAGACTTACTGTAGGCTGCCGAGGGTGGAGACAGGCGTCAGGAGCAGGCTGAGCCAGTTGCTGCTCTCACCTCCAAATAAACACTAGATAAATTTGTGGAGTTACAGCTGAGTGCAGATGAGGTAACAATATTTCTTTTCTGAAATGCTGTGTTACTTGAGTGTAGCACAGCATGTCTGTTCATCTCCACTGGCCAGAAGGAATCCCCTGGCCACTCAGACATGGTGAGCCTCAGCTGGGAGCTTTTCTTTTATTTATAACCAGCTCCAACAAGAACAACTGTCTGTCCAAAAATTCATGGTCCTCCCCAGCACATTTTTCCTTTTCACTCCATATTTTTAGTGTCAAATTTGTTAAAAAAAAAAAAAAGTAATGGGGAAAACTACTTTCTAGAGTTGAAGATTTATACAGATGCCTGTTCATCTCAACAATTAAAATAGATTTGCTTCTTTTCTGGCAGTGTGACTTTAAAGACTGACCTTTTCAGATAGAAAGAGAAGACTGGCTCCTCTACCAGCTGCTGGTTCATGATGCTGTCAAACACGGGCAGAGCATTGCCCACTGCCAAGGAGGGGTAGCCCAAGCCCAGCACGCCATCAAAGTGGGCAAGGGCAAAGGTTGTTCCTGGCTCAAACACTGACTCGCCAAAGTCCTGTCCCTTGATGGAGATGTTACTTATCTGTTTGGTACAAGTGAAAGTAGAGACACCATCAGTTACAAGAAATCAGCCACATTTCAGATCTGTATCAATAGATTTGTTCAGTGTGTAAAGCCTGAATATCCCTGCGTGACTTGCATCAATCAAACAGGTGCCCATCTGGTGGGCAGGCTGCACTGATTCCTTGTAATACCTTAACTCTGTGGATGTTTCTACATAAACCTAGGACAGGACCCAAGGAAACAAGCAAGACATGCAAAAGAAAAATCTCAGGGATCTGTCTGGGTAGCCCAAAGCTGGAGCAGCACCCACATCTCTCAGCAGCCGGCTTGGTGAGACCTCGCCCTGCCCTCGCCTAAACCAGGCAAGGTTTTCCAGGGCAAGGCCAGTATCTGAACTGTCCTGGGTGACCTGGAGGCTGACACCCGTTTTGGGCGAAGGCTCACCTGCAGCGTGTCTTTGGCAGCGATGCCCAGAAGCTGTCCCGTGCCGTACTGCAAGGAGAAGGCTTCCCCTCCATGCTCGTATGAATCCGACAGAAAGGACTTAAATTTCTGGTGCACCCCTACACAAAATAAACAACACTTGTGCACCGAGGGGAGGTCCCAGCAATGTGCCCGCTCCCCAATGCAGAACCACACGAGATGCAGGAGAGACAGATTTTTGCTTGTCATATGAGGAAGGTGTCGATGGATTTTTTTTCTGTAACCCAGAAAAAATACCTCAGAGGTTATTTTGGGTTTTAAAGGCAAGTGGGAAATCCAAACAAAAATGGACACTTCCAACGCTATTTGTAGCTCTCCCAGAATTATTTTCCCGCCTTTCACCTCCAGCACCTCATGGTGCGGAGGGACGTTTGGCAGCTGCAGCCAGCGCCTGCCCCAGCTGCGGGTTGGCACGGAGGGGCAGAGGCAGAGGGGCAAGCCAGGAAGGGAAGAGCAGCCCTCCGGGTGCTCCAAATCCTCCCCTCCAAAACCTCTGCTGCAGGCAAGTTCCCTGGGAAAGGAGAAATGGCCGAGGTACCCGAGACACAAGGAGCGTAAGGGGGGGCAGCGTTTCTTACTGCACGCTTCACTGATGCAATAAGCAGAAGGGACCCAAAAATTGGAGGAGCCAGTGTCAAACACGACGGTGAACCTCTGGGGCGGCGTGCCAACGCTGACAACTCCGTAGTACTGCGCCTGTGGGAGGAACAACCGGGTCAGCCCTGGGCTGCCTCCTGCTGAGCTGCTCCTGAGGAAAAGGCAGACGTGGGAGCGTCATGTGAGGATGGGGTTGATGAGGAGGATGATAACAGGCTGCCCAGGGAAGTGGTGGAGTCACCATCCCTGGAGGTGTTCAAAAAATGTGTAGATGTGGCACTTCAGGATATGGCTAGCAGGCATGGTGGTGTTGGGTTGACGGTTGGACTTCATGATCTTAAAGGTCTTTTCCAACAGAATCACAGAATCACAGAATAGTAGGGGTTGGAAGGGACCTCTGTGGGTCATCTAGTCCAACCCCCCCGCCGAAGCAGGGTCACCTAC